>Ga0302251_1000204_pt1 | contig 69248 bp, 31 predicted proteins | sample AAG_RA_Gln_MG_FD_193534 | JGI IMG/M metagenome (GOLD analysis project Ga0302251, IMG submission 193534) | Enriched activated sludge microbial communities from anaerobic digester in WTTP, New Holstein, Wisconsin, United States - AAG_RA_Gln | ecosystem: Engineered > Bioreactor > Anaerobic >... | reverse complement strand
GCAGGCCGCTCGGCCGGTGCTTATCCTGGACGAGCCGCAGAACATGGAGAGCGAGAAGAGCATTGCCGCGCTGGCCGTGCTCAACCCCCTCTTCGCCCTGCGCTACAGCGCCACACACCGCAATCCTTACAACGTCGTCTACCGCCTCACGCCGTTCGAGGCTTACCGAGAGGGCCTGGTCAAGCGGATCGAGGTGGCCGGCGTAGTCGAAGAGGGGGAGACGGGCCAGCCGTACCTCCGGCTGGAAGACATCAGCGCGGAGAAGCGCACCTTTACCGCCCGCCTGTCCGCCCGCGCCCTGATGAAGGATGGCACGGTGCGCGAGCAGGTCTATACCCTGCGCCCCGGGGCCTCGCTGGCGCAAAGGACGGGGCGTAAGGAATACCTCGGCTACGAGGTGGACGAGATCGACCTTCGGAAGCGCCACGTGCGTTTTGCGAACAACGTCGAGTTGGCCGTCGGTCAGGAGCTGGGGACCACCCGCGAGGCGGTCTTTGAGGCCCAAATTCGCTACACCGTCGAGCAGCACATGCGCCGGCAGGAAGATTTGCGCCAGGCCGGGGTCAACGTCAAGGTGCTCTCCCTCTTTTTCATCGACCGCGTGGACAACTATGCCCGCGCGGACGGGGTCATCCGCCGCCTCTTTGACCAGGCCTTTGAGGAGTTGAAAGGACAATACCCCGCCTGGAAGAAACGAAAGGCCGCCGAGGTCCAGGCGGCCTATTTCGCCCAGCGCCGCACCCGCGGCGGCGAGGTCATCCTGGAGGACAGCCGCACGGGCGAGGCCGAGGTTGACCGCCAGGTTTACGAGCTGATCATGAAGGACAAGGAACGGCTGCTCTCGTTCGAGGAGCCGGTATCCTTCATCTTCTCCCACTCGGCTCTGCGCGAGGGCTGGGACAACCCCAACGTCTTTTTGATCTGCACGTTGAACCAGACCTCCTCCGAGGTCAAGAAGCGCCAGGAGGTGGGCCGGGGAATGCGGCTGCCGGTGAACCAGACCGGCGAACGGGTACGTGACCCGGATCTAAATGTCTTGACCGTAGTGGCCAACGAGAGTTACGAAAGCTTCGTGACCCAACTCCAAAGCGAGATCGCTTTCGAGTACCGCGAAGAGATCGAGGCGCGCTACGGCAAACCCCTCGCCGACCTGAGCGAGGCCGAGCGCCGGGAAATCGAACGAGAGTACGGCAAGGGCATCCTGCCCCCACCGCCGCCCAATGCCCGCAAGCGGGCCGCGGCCAAGTTGCGCCAAGAATTCGTCGTGCAGCCCGAGTTTCAGGAGCTGTGGAATCGCATCCGCCAGCGGACGCGCTACGCCGTGCATATCGACAGTGCCCGCCTGGTGCGCGACGTAGTAGCCCAGTTGGCGCAGGAAGAAATTCGCCCGCCGCGGGTCACGATCACCAAGGCCGAGCTGCAGGTGCAGGATGGAACAAGTATCTTTGAAGCGCTGCAAATGAGTGCGGCCAAGAGCGTGCTCAGCCTGGCCGGCCGCTATCCACTGCCCAACCTGGTCGAGATCATCGCCGACCGGATGGAGCATACCAGCCCGCCGGTACGTCTGACCCGCCGGACGCTGCTCGAGATCATCCGCCAGGCTCCTGAGCCCCAGGTGTTGGTGGACAGCCCGCACGAGTTCGCCACCGTAGCCGTCCGCATCATCAAGGACAAGCTGGCAGACCAGTTGGTGGATGGCATCAAGTATGAGAAGATCGAGGACTGGTACGAGATGAGCCAGTGGGAGCAAGAGGTCGAAGGCTGGGAGGACCGGCTGGTGACAACGCAGCGCTGCTTATACGACAAGGTGTCCTACGATTCCGAAGTCGAGCGCAAGTTCGTCCAGGAGTTGGATCGCCGCAAATTCGTCCGGCTGTACGTCAAACTGCCGTCCTGGTTCACGGTGCCGACCCCGATCGGCGACTATAACCCTGACTGGGCCATTGTGCTGGAAGACCGCGACGCCCATGGGGGTGCCACCGGCAAGCCACTCCTGTACATGGTTTGCGAGACCAAGAGCACGCGTGACCGTGACGAACTCCGCCCCGACGAACGGCGCAAGATCGCCTGCGGGGAACGGTGCCTCAAGGAGCTGGGTATCGCCTATCAAGTTGTCACCTCGGCAAAAGAGGTGGGGTGAACCATCGGAGAAAGACCCTCCCAGATACAGTGGCGGACACTGTGGCAGACGTGCTGGATCAACTTGTCTTCCACCGAGGCTGCTTTATGACAGACCACTGGAACAGCAAGACCATAGATTTCATCAGACCCTACCTGGCCGCTGCCCGGTCGCAAGTGCGTATCGCCACCGGCTTTTTCACCGTGCAGGGCTACGACCTCATCCGGCCGGCCCTGGCCGGCAAGCACGTCTATGTCCTGGTAGGTTACGACGAGGACTCGAAAGAGCGCCTCCGACAGAAGCTCATCGACGACGTGATGGAGCACCTCAGCCGCTGGGATGCCCCCAACCGGCGCGAGGCCGTACAGGACCTGGTGGACAAACTAGAGCACGGCGAGTTCCATATCATTGAGGAGCCCCAGGAGGTGCTCGACGCCCGCATCCGCCAACGCGACCACGCCAAGGTGTACATCGTGGACGATGCCATTGTCCTGGTTGGCTCGAGCAACCTCACCGTCAGCGGCCTGCGCAATAACGCCGAGGGCATGGCTGCTGTAGACGAGCCGGAGCGAGTGCGCCACTGGCGCCAGCAATTCGAGGGTTACTGGAACGCACCCGACACGTACGACCTGACCCAGGAGCTGCTGGAGGCGCTGCGCCGGTGGCTGGGACTGCACAACCCCTATGATGTCTACCTCAAGACTATCCTGGCCCTCATTCCGGAAGATGAAATCCGGGCGCCACGGGAAGCATACAAGATGCCGGTGCGCTACCAGCTGGTGGTCGTCGAGCGCCTGCTGCGCCAGTTGCAGGAATGGCGCGGCGCGATGTTGGTGGCCTCCACCGGCCTGGGCAAGACCATTATGGCGACCCACACAGCCTATCGGCTGGCGCGCGCGGGCGAGATTATGAACGTGATCGTCTTTGCCCCCAAGCAGGTCCAGCCAGACTGGGAGCAAGCTCTGCGCAGCGCCGGCCTGAGCTACCAGGTCTTTACGCGCAATCTCCTGGACCAGCCCCGCTCCCGCTCCAAGAAGCGCAAGACCAAGAAGGTGGATATCATCGAGCGCGCTTTGGCCGAAGTAGACGACCGTTACATCATCTTTGTGGACGAGAGCCAGTACTTTATCAATCGCCTCCGCGCTCACGATGGCACGGTGCGCCACTCGTTTCGGCGGCTGCTGGAGCTTGCCGGGCGGAAGAACCCCTACATCATGCTCTTGACCGCTACCCCGATGGCCCGAGGTGTGCAGGATCTCAACAATCAGCTAGCCCTGCTGCCGCACACCGCCGCGCCGGCCTATGTCAGGGAGAGTGGGCAGATGGTCATTCCCGAGATGGGCGCGCATCTCGTGGAGGAACCACGCGCCTGGAAGGTTCACCGCAGCGACGAGTTCTTTGAGAACTTTATCAACCTGCCGGTCTGCACGGTGATCAGCACCTCGCAGGTGGCCAAGAACTTTGCCACGGCCACCCCCGAGGGTGACTATGTCGAGTTCGAGGACGGCCGGCGCTGGATCCCGCAGATTGAGTTGCGCAAGGTAAAGGTTCCGGTGCCGCTGGAGCGCGAGATGAGCGCCGCGCTGGACGGGGGCTACTTCAAGCACAAGCTGCGCACCTTCAGAATTCGCGGCCAGTGGAAGCGGTCGGAATCAACCATTGAGGAGCAGGCCCGCGTCGCCTGGGCCAGTTCGCCCCTGGCGCTGCGGGAAGTCATCCGACAGACGATCGATGGCACATACGAGGCCAAGTTCATCTATTCCGAGGAAACCCGCGGCCAGGCGCTGGAGCCAATCCTGCAAGCGCTGCAGCAGTTGGACTACCATCAGGATGCCAAGTTCATGGCGCTGTGTTACTACCTGCGCCAGTGCCGCGACCAGGGGCGAAAAGTCGTCGTCTTCACCGAGCGGCTGGCTACCGCCGTGTACCTGGAACAAGCGCTCGCCCAGGAAATTCCTGACCTACGGGTCGCCAATGTGGTTCGCCAGAATGAGTCAGGGGGGTATGACCTCAAGGACTTTGAGAAGGAAGTCCTCGACCTGATCTGCGATTTTGCACCCGAAGCCAACCGAGACAAGATTCCACCTGAGCACGAGGGGCAGCTGTACGATCTACTGATCTCGACCGACGCCTACGGCGTGGGCGTGAACCTGCAGGACGCCAGCGTAGTCATTAGCTACGACCTGGCCTGGACACCTGAGCCAATCATCCAGCGTGCCGGGCGCATTCTGCGTTTCTGGACCCAGCCTCGTCGCGTCCACCTGTATGTATTCGTGGGGCGGTTTCAGGAACGCATCGCGCACCAGCACGAATCGCAGCGGGTCGAGGACCGCCTGCGGCAGCTCACGCAGCGCACCCGCCAGGCCGAGAAGTTCAGCGAGTTACCGATCATCCCCGAGCAAGAGATCGAAGCGTACCCCTCTCTGGGCAGCCTCTCTAACGTCACGATCGAAGACCTGGGGCTGGCTGATGTGACCGCGATCGAGGAGTTTACTGGTGTCTCGGCCTTTCTCCGCCATATCAACGAACTAAACCGCAACATGGTCTATGCCAAGGCGATTCCCGATGACATCAGCAGCGCGCTGCGCTACCCGGAGGACCGGGCCCGCTTGTACCTGCTGCTCCGCGGCAATCAGGAGTACTACTGGACGCTCTACGACATCGCCCACCGGGAGTTGGAACGTGTACCGGAAGACCAGCTGCTCCGGATGATTCAGTGCCGGCCGGAGACCCCCGTGGCGGAGGTGGACCCCAACGGGATCGAAGAGCTGGCGCAACGCTGCAAAGACAAGTGGGCCCGCAAGCAGGGCCTGAACCCGGACGATATTGAGCGCATTTGCGCGCTGTACCTTATGCCGGAACACGCGCCGAAGGGGCTGGCAGAGATGCTCAAAGAAGCTTGGTAACGGGCGGAGCTCCTGTGCGGCATAGAACGTCACTGCCGCTGCTGCAGAGGATGGTATACTGAAAGTTGTGTAAAAAGCGGAAGTCTGGTATCCTTGGTAGGTCACCACAACCAACCAGGAGGAAACCATGACTTCCAAGGACCATGATACACGACCAAGTCGACCAAGTCAAACCGAGTTTCAAGACTTGCTCCATCAGAAGATGCGCCAAGCGGTGCGCCTGACCTTGATTACGATCCTGGAGGACGAAGTGGAAGCTTTTGTCGGCACAAGTCTCTACCAACGGGCGTCCACCCGCCAGGATTACCGAAACGGCTACTACACGCGCGACCTGGGCACCAGTGTGGGGGCCATCGAGGACCTGCCGGTGCCCCGCACCCGTAAAGGTTTCCGCACGCAGCTGTTTGAGAGCTATCAGCGCCGGCGGGCCGAAGTGGACCAGGCCATCTGCGCCATGTTTGTTTACGGGGTGAGTACCCAGCGCGTCGGCGAGGTTGTGGAGGTGTTGACTGACACCAAGCCCAGTCCATCGACCGTTTCGCGGGTCTTTCACTCGCTGGAAAGCGAGTTTCAGGACTGGAAGGCGCGGCCGCTGGAAGCCCACTACCTGTACCTCTTTGCGGACGGCACCTACTTCAGTGTGATCTACGAGGAAGAGGGCCAAAAGATGCCGATTCTGGCGGTGGTCGGCATCAACTCGACTGGCCAGCGGGAGGTCTTGGGTTTCACCGTCGGCGAGCGCGAGAATCAGGGCGCCTGGGAAGACCTGCTGCAGAACCTCAAGGACCGGGGGATCAGCCAAGTCGATCTATGGATCACCGACGGCCACCAGGCGATGCTGAACGCCATTCAGGCCAAGTTCCCCCAGGCCAAACGACAACGCTGCGCGCAGCACAAGATGGAGAATGTCCTGGGCTACATCCCCCAGGCCCAGCAAGAGGCCGTCAAGCCGGAACTGCGGGCGATCTTCTACCAGGAATCCCGCAAGAAAGCCGACCAGGAGGTCGAGGCTTTTTGCGCCAAGTACGAATCGACCTACCCGACGGCGGTGGAATGCCTCCGACGCGATCTGGAGGCCTGTCTGACCTTCTACGCTTTCCCCAAGACCCATTGGAAGACCATCCGGACCACGAATATCATCGAGCGCCTGTTTGGCGAGGTCAAGAAGCGTAGCCGCAAGATGGCCGCGGCCTTTCGCAACGAGGACAGTTGTTTGTTAATGTTCTACGCCGTTATTCGCAGCCTGAGGTTCCAGAAAATCCGTGTGGACACCAAGAAGCCGGACTGACGCTTTTACACACAATTTGACAAACTACCAAAAGGCGTAGCAGAAGCCTCTCCACATCCTCTGCTTGGTGATCGCGATAGAAGGACTGGAATTGATCCACTCGAAAATCACGATTATCACCAGTTGCGAGTTCAGATAGTACAGCCTTTTGACCCTTCCACTCTTCACAAGCTATTATCGAGGGAACCAGAGGTCCCAGCAGGGTCTTTGCCTGTTGAGTCTTCTCGATTTCTTCATCTAGTCGTTCAGCACGGTCCACTTTTACAATACAAGGACGATAGGGGATCGCTCGCGCATCTTCTCCTCGGATCATATATACTGTCGCATTCTCCGGGCTGGGCCGCTGTAAGAACTCCCACTCGATATAGTAGCGCCCTCCAAAAAGACGGGCCAGGAGCTGCTGATGAACGTCAGGCAGGTTACCGGACGCCCGAAGGAAAGGCTGCTGGCCTTGCGCAATCGAACCGACTCTCTCTGCCAGGTAAGTACCGAATAAAGGGGAGGTGAGATGGGGAACACCCTCTACATCAACGAGGATGCCTTTACGCAACAGTTTGTTCTTGTCAAACAGCTGTTCCGGGCCTACTGTACCTTGTCTACTCACCAAGTGCAGAACAGATTCTTCCCCAGGAGTCAAACAGTCAATCCATTCGTCGAAAACAGTGGCAAGGGCGTCGAGGCTGTCTTGCCTCATTCGCTTCGCATCTGCTTCGACAGATCGAGCAATCACTTCAACATGTTCAGCATAGCCGCCGCTCAGTGCTGCCACTTCTTGGGCCAGTGGGTCCGCCCATTCCGTGTAGAATTCGCGGATTTTTGCCAGGAGGGACTCGTAGGGAGCACCGCGCACCCGGTAATGGTTTGTCCCGAAAATCTTGTAAAAATCCGAGTAGTTCACGCGCTGGCAAATATCTTCGATGTCCCGGTAACAGGAAACCAGGAAGACGGTATGATATGTCTCCGAAGCACCTATCGACTGGAAAGTGTTTAACATCTGTTGGACAGCGTCGGGTTCAGAAAACTTGAGTAGCGCATCCAGGGTGTCCAGGACGATTACGATCGGTTTGCCCTGTTCTGTGAGTTTATGAATCGATTCGCGGAATCGGTACAGAAGTGCACTGAGAGATTCAGGATTGGCCGCGCTCTGGACCTGCGCAGACGATGCGTTCAGGGCTGTGTGCTGTAGCAGCGCCTGGACAATGGCTGAGACGGGTCCTGTCCAGAAATTCCGGAGCTTGATCTCGAAGAGGGGAATCTGTGCATCCTGAAGCTTCCTGCAAACGCGGGCAAACACGTGTTCCACACCGCAAGAGGGGAGCCCCTGAACGATCCAATTTCCGTTCGGTTCTGCATGAGGAACGATCCTCCTATACAGCCTGTCTGTGTCTTCCTGGCGAAGCTGATTCGAAAAACTGACCATTGCCTCACCTCCTCAGGAGTGGCGCCCAAAGCTTGTACTCCGGCTTGTTGTTGTTGAACCAGTCCCGAAACATGGGTAGCATGATTCTGATTCTCGAGCTGTCACTTGAATCTCGCCGCAGGACCTCTCTTCGCACTAGCTCACCGAGTTCTGTAATCGCCTGGTCATGATGAGTGGGGTCAATCATCCCAATTACGTCTTGTTGTCGAACGAACTGGGGCCGATGTCCCTTGGATTCTAGCTGGGCGACAACGCCGATGATGGCCATTTCCAATGGCACGGGTTCCACCAGCGGCCAATATAGGTGTTGAACGTGTCGCTGCTCCAATCCTCCCCGTTGGATCAGCCACGCTACAACTTCCTCAACGTCTAATTCGCAGATATGGGAAGATTTCTGGCGCTTCGCCGCCTCGACGAGCTCTCGGCATATCATCTGGACGAAGAATGGATTGCAGGCAGAAGCTTCCTTGATCGCTTCGATTGCCTCATCGCTGAACACAAGTACGTTTCTCACGTAGTCATTCCTTACGAGTTGTTCGACGGAACCGTCGGTACGGGACAGGTAGTCAATTCTCCAGGCCCGGTCATGATTGAAAACCACCCCCATTCTTTCAAAGAACATTGGCATCATCTCGCCGCCAATGAGTACGAGGGTAACCATCTCTTGCTTGCTCAGCCCTCGCAAGTACTCAAAGAACGATCGGTCAAAGCCCATCTCGGTGTGATCCAGCTGGCCATGGACAATAACATCAAACTCATCGATCATAAGGGCGAGCCGAGATACCCGATTGTCGCCTAGTGCTCTCAAGACGGCATTGAAAGCAAAGGTGCAACTCCTCTCGAACTCGGGGGCACTCGGAATAGGCAGGGAGATATTGAATAGGCTTCGGGCCTTGGATTCAATCGATTGGGCGATGTCAAACAAGACCATCCAGGCATAGTGCTTGGAATAGTGAAGCCAACTCACCCGAATTGGCAATAAGGATCGAGTGACGCTTTCGCGATCCAGTTGTTTTTCCAGGAACCCGAGGAAAGACGATTTGCCCACCCGCTTCTGACCATGCAGCATCAGCAACCCTCCCTCGTGTATGGCCACGTGGGCAACTTCCTGCAGCTTGCGTGCTCGCCCCACGAACATGCGCTCGTCGGTAACTTCGGCACTGGCCTCAAAAGGGTTGTTTACCTGTTCCAGCAAAGGGTTCTCGATCAATGGCTTCAGAACCAGCGAGTTGGATGATGGATGTTGACAGAATAGACGATCTGGGTCGTAGTAGGTGATGGTGTAGTCGAACTGAAGGCTGGGACTCTTGTGAAGTTCGAAATACGTTTCTCTTCCCTCGCCGGGCTCTAGGGTGAAGTCTCGGAGGTGCGGGGAGAAGGTTTCTCCATCGGAAGCAGAAAAGCGTATGTTGACCCGATCGGCCGTGCCCAGGCCCGTATTTTGGACTCGCACAATCACCCGAAGGCAGCCCCCATCCTGTTTGGGATCAGTCAGGGACACGTTCTCTTCCGCCAAGTGTAGGCAGATTTCAGGCGCGATTCCCTGCGCAACTGCTTCTGTCTCGTGGCTGATAACAGAGTGCCATTTCTGTGCGATGGGTCTAAAGTATGCAGCCCAAAGAGCCGTGCTGTTATCGTGCTCGTAGGCCAGCACTCTTTCCAGGTGGGTTATCGCCGTGTCTGCGTATCGGCGGCGATGCTCGTATCGGTCCTCCTGGAGAAAACCTGCAACAGCCTTGCCCGCCTGGATAAGCAGTGTAGCAATCTCTTGGTTGGTGGGACTGACGAGAAAGCCCCAACAAGTCAACTGCTCTTCGAACTCTTTTGATACCTGGACAATGGCGTGGGCCGATGTCGAGCCATGGTACATCTGCCGGAGCAATGCCTGAAACCGAGAAAACGCTTGAACATAGGCATTCGTGCACTCGGTGAAGTCAGCCTCTTCAGGAACCAGGAGTTGCTTGTTTATACGAGAAAGCATTTCCACTTGAGCTACTTCGGGGCATTCGCGAAACCACTTGATCGCCCAGCGAAAGTGATGGGCACTCAGTTCGAGAAAACTTCGTGCTGCCGTCTCGAATGTTTCTGGAGTTTGCCACTGCTTCCGCCTGAACAAAACCAGGCAATCGCTAGGGTCCGCAGTGGTATCGTAACGCACTCGCGCGCCGTGGAAGAAACTACGAAAGAGCAGGAATGTGGGAAAGTCAAACCCCCGGAGCGATACCAAGTTGAGAGAAACGGCTCCTAGGTAGTAGTCGCGAGCAATGTCATAGCGATTGTGCTGCTCAATCAGGTATTCCCCCATCCGCGTGCTGTAGGCGGACAAACAGAATCGGAGCTCTGCTTCGGCGGTACCTATTTCCAGCCGCTCAAATAGCAGCCGGGCAACGCTAAGCAGGAGAGTCGCCAGTGTTCGCGGTGCCACCCTTCTTGTAGACTTAATATATCTTATCTGGTGGTTGATTCGATAGGATAGCTCTAGAATATCTGCCTCGGTGAATTCCTCAAGCCTTTTTCCTCTCAAATACGCAAGACGCGGGATAGTCAGCAGTATCTGCAAAGCATTCATATCTACTTTGGCCGTGAGCAAGTCGTAGGCAACCAGTGGGGGTAAGTTCAAAACCTGAACTTTCCTGCCCTCTTCGCTTTTTTCGTCCCATCCAAGCTGCAACTCCCAAGAGGGAGCAACCTCAAAGGAGTCCAGGGCAAAGTCTGTATGATCAAGTCTCGTTTCGTTCTCCTCCAGGGCTTCCTGCAAGATACTCTGGTCGACGGTTTCTTCTGTCTGCTCCTCTACCAGCGGCAGGGCCGACGGCGCACTGGGGGTGCAGAGGTCGATCTCGGCGGTCACGGTCACGCTGCGCGGCAGGTCAGGTACGTGCTCCTCCGCCCGAACCGGAGTCTCTATTGAAGCGCAGTATGCCTCGACTCGCGCCAGTATTTCCTGGTCAGGAAGCAGCAGCCACTCCCAAACCGCCGCCGCTCGAGGATCCCCCGGTAATCGCCGGTAGGGGGCCAGGGCTTCTCTCATCAGATCGAGCGAGTCCAAGTGATCGGCCAAAAAAGAAATCACCCTTACACGATCTGCTTCAGACTCCTGAATATCCAGTTTCTGAAACTCACCGAGTACTTGCCGCCTGACCTTTTTGCGACGAGCCGCTTCGGTGGCTTTGGCTTGAATTTGCAGGAGCAGGTTGCTCGATTGCTCTGGGTTGGACCCAGCTTGATGAGCCCTATTCGGGTGCGGTGACTGCACTTCTTTCTTTTTCATTTGGAGCCCTCCGCGTGGCTTTGTCTTTCCATAATATGAAACGGAGATTGATCTGGATTCCTCCCTTCTTACCCTGCCTCCATCTCCCCACTATTCCATCACTTTCCCCTGAACAACGACATGCATACACTCAACCATTCATCGATCATCGCTTGGAATCCATATCTGCCCTGGTCTGGAACGACCTCATCAGCGTTCTCCATGCTGCCAGACACAGCATTCTAAAGAAGCCGGGGTTGTCGCTGGGTGGCCTCCGTTTCTCTTTGTGCCCTGCCTCGGTTGTTTTTCCCGCCTCTCTTTTCGTGCAGCCCTGCCCGCACCTCCTCCTCGTGCCGCTCGTGGTTCAGCGCCAGCAGCCGGTCCAGTACCTCGCGGCGGGCGGCCTCGCTGATCGTAAAGCGCACCCCCTGCGCCGTCTCGTGGAAGCCGTGGCCCAGTTCCAGGTCATCCCAGCCGTAGGCGGCGGCGACGGCGCGATCCATCTCCACGTGCAGCTCGCGCAGGCGGACGATATCGGCGGCGGCCTCCTCCGGGTTGTGGAAGCGGTTGTAGGTGGTGGTGAGGCCCTCCTGCCGGGAAAGCATAAGGTGGTGGCGGTGTTCGTAGCAGCATTCTCCGATAGGCTCAAGGCTGTCCAGTAAGATGGGAAAAGGAAAGGTCTCGAGGCAATCTGAAGGCGCATATCGAAGTGTTGTTCCCAGTGTGGAGGAATATTGCCTCGCCCAACTGTCATGAATGGTGGACTGGATCACAGCGAAGATGCCCCAGGATTCAGAGACGACTGCCACTGTAGCATCTGAGAACACTTGGTCAACGCCCACAAAAGTGGCAGTCGGGTATTTGGTGACCCGTGGGATCAGAATTACTCGACGGAGAGGCCTGATGGCTTGGTAAAGGGCGGGACGTTTGTCACCATAGTGCCACCAGTACTTGCGGTGTGTCTTCCGGTTTACCCTTGCCCGAACCGGGTAAACTCTCTGACGAACAATCGTCATTGGTCCGACGTAGCTCTCGGCCTTTTCTAAAGGCCAATCGTAAAAATCAATAATCCATCGTCCAGCAGACTGATCGGGGTGAGTACTTAGGTCATCGGCATTGATGTATGGGAGGATGACCTCCCTATTGTGAGGATTTTCAGCAGTCAAAGCGTGGGCTTCCTCTGCAGTCAGGATGAAGCCCATTCCATTGACGAACGTGCCGATGAAACTCAACTCCCTATTCGCCAGTAGAGGATAAGGTTTGCCAACGGCTCTACGGCTGTCCAAGAAACTGGAGATATGCTGTACCAGGCGGCTGTCTAGCACAAACGGTGGCAGCATCTCTCCTTTGGTGATGTGCACTACATCTACAGAAACAGCGGCTTGCCCTGGCCATGGCCGGTTGTTGTCTGCGTTGTATATCGTGCCCTCCTGTTCAACGATTCTGTCCAGCCCTGTTTGCCGGGTATCCCCCTGCGCGATCGTATTGGTAGCCAGCAATCCAAGAGTCCCACCGGAACGTAAATAGAAGAAAGCCCGCAGGAAGAAGAACGCACAGTAGTCCGCGTTGCCACCGGATTCAGCGTAGAGGTCATAGAGCACCTGGCGATAGCGATCACCCAATGTCTCGCGGATACGACGTCCCCCCATAAACGGCGGGTTGCCCACAAAGGCATCGAACCCACCCTTTGGCCCCAGAAGAACCTCTGGAAATTCCAGCGGCCAATGGAAGGCACGTAGGTCATCGATGTGGGCCCAGGAAGCCAGGTCGGGAGGCAGGTCCTCGCCCTGGCGAAAGTCGCGCAGCAGGGCGTCACGCAGACACGCGCGCTCGGCCGCGGGCAGTGTGCTATAGTAAGCGGCGATCAGCAAGTCCCCGCCGCGGCGCAGATCATCTGTGATAGCTTCGGCTTTGGCCAGTAGCTCAGCCTTGAGCTCTTGGTCGCGGACGTCGCGACCGGGCATCCGGGCAATCTCCTGGCGCAGTGCTACCACCTGGTCAACCTCTTTCTGGATACTCACCGTATCGAACTGGCGTGCCCCTTTGCCCTCTAGGTTCCAACAAGTGAGCTGGTCCAGGTTCACCCCCACGATCGAGTCGCCGCACTTGAGCGCATGGTTAAGGAAGGTGAAGGGCCGGCCTCGGTCCATCGTGATCAGCCACAGCGACAGCTTGGCCATCTCCACGGCTAGCGGGTTCTTGTCCACGCCGTAGAGACAGCGGTCGGCCACCAGCCGGCGGGCCAGGGCCTGCCGCTCGTCAGTGTTGGTCGGTAGGGTCTGGTCCGGGTGCGGCGCGGGTTGGCCCTCGGCCGTGATACGCTCACCCTGGCGTGCAGTCTCAGTGGCTTCCCAGGCCTCGACCAGCCGCTCGGAAAGGTAGCGGCAGGTCTGCACGAGAAAGGCCCCGGAGCCCATCGCCATGTCGCAGACTTTCAGGCCCAGTAACTCCGCCGGGGAGCGCAACTTCCACTGCTCGCGGGGCAGCCCTTCGGCCGGCCCTCCATAGACCAGCGGCTCCAGGGTATGCTGGACAATCGGCTCGGTTAGACTGCGCGGGGTATAGTGCGTGCCGGTGGCCCGGCGCTCGGTGCCAGCGGTGACGTAGACGCTGCCGCCCCGGATGACGGTGGGGTGGCCATAGGGGTCGGAGCGAACCAATGCGCCAAAGGGCCGTACCCGCCCGTAGAGAGCCGCGTCGTTACCACAGGCGGCACGCAACTGCTCGGCGTTCTGGGGTTCGAGTTGCGCCTGCAGCGCCTTTCGCAGCGCGTTTTCGCTGCGGCCGGTCTGCTCTCTCAGAAAGGCAACCAACGCCTCTTCCCCTTGCCCGCAGCGCTCCTCGAGATCGGGCAGCGCGATTTCGGGCTCCTGGTACTTGGCTCCAGCCAAACCCAAAACCGGCGTCTGCGCCCGTTTGACCGTGTGGTCGAGCAACCCCTCGTAGACATGGCCGATTTGCTCGATATCGAGCGCGCGAAAGGAGAGCCGGCGGGCCTCGGACTTGCCGCGCCCGGGCACGCCAACCTGGAGAAACTGGAGCGCCTCGAGCAGGTGTAGGACGGTGCGGTTGTTGATGGGCAGCGGCTGGGCCGGCGTTGTGCGCCAGGAGGTCTTGGGAGGACGACCCTCCAGGAAGGGCAGGTCGTCGGGGTCAAAGAGACCGCCGCCATAGGCCGGGAGAGCGAGCCGGTCGTGTTGGATGCCGCCGTGGACGGCGCGGAAGGCCGCCAGCAACCGGCACCAGGCATCGGTTCGTCGTTCCAGCACTTCTTCTGTGGCCAGGTCGGCCGCTTCGCGGAGCTGCGCCTGCAGGCTGGAAAGAGCATAGTTCTGATTGTAGAAGGGATCGTCCAGGGGCAGGAGGCCACGCTCTTCGGCCGAAAGGAGAAAGACGAGCCGCATCATCACCTTGAGCGCGGCTTCATAGAGCTTCTCCTCGGAAACACCCTGGAGGAGCGCGCCGCCACGGTCCTGGTCGGCTAGGTCAATCGCCTGGACCAGCATCTCCACCGCTCGGCGGACCTGGAATCCGAGCTGCTCGGTGACCTCCTGCTGATGGCCGGCGCTTTCTTCCAGCAGTGCCTCCAGGGTCTGGTCGGCAGGAACGCTAAAAAAGCGATGGGCGCCCAGGAGACTGCGGAAAGCGCGCAGCGTCAGCGGCTCCTCCAGCCAGAGGTGGGTGTACCAGGAAATCAGACCGGTGGTGCCGTCCGGCGGCGCGTCCACCAGCATCCAGTGCTCACCGTTGGTCAGCAGGCCCAGACGAACGCCGGCTGCTCGGAGGAGTGTCATCATCCGCGTGGCGGCGGAGGCGCTCCAGGATGAGCCGCGCAGTGGCCGGTCCAGGTTCTGGCCTGAGGGCACGATCTGCACGAGTAGGCGTGCCCTGGTCGGGTCAGAAGGCTCGGAGATTGCCAGGTCCGGCCGCAGCGTCTCGCCGTGTTCGGGAACAGGGACGGTCCAGGCCGGCTGCAGCTGCTCGACCAGCGCCTGCTCTGGCATCTCCAGGATGTGGCGCAGCACCCACTCAACCCAGGCTTGGTGGATGCGCGGATCGGGTTTCAGCCCACCCTGGTTGTCCAGCCACTCCTCGTATACCGGACGCATCTCGCTGCGCAGGGGGGTAGGCAACCCATCCAATCCCTGGGGAAAGGCGTGCAGCAGGACCGGCATGGAAAGAAATGGGCCGGAGATCTCGATGAGCGACAGCCATTCGGCGTGGTGGTGAGCAGTGGACATAGGAACCTCAGTTTTGGATCTCTACGCCAAGGCGCAGCGTTGGGGAAGCTATGGTCCCCAGCCTACTGTCAAGTCCCCTGTCTTGACCAGTCTCTTGAGAATACGCGCCTAAACCTGCTGCATGCGTCGGTCAGCCACGCAAACGCGGGCTCCCAGGTGTCCACTTCGGCGAACTGGAAGTCGTGCGCCACCTTGATGCGGCTCGCCTTCTTGTCGGGAAGTTCTTGCCATTCGAGCGGTTCTGGCATCCCGAGTTCTTCCTCAATCTGATCTTTGCGCAAGAGCAGGCCGTGGTAGAGGTCCTTCGAGTTAGGAATGTACAGCTCGCATCGCACCTGGTCTTCGCGGGAGTCGACAGTCAGAGCGATATGGCAGTCTGAGCGGCCGACGGCGACATTGAACCAGTGCCGGGGTCGAGGGGTACGAAGCTTAAGTTCCGGGTGGGTAGTTGCCGCGAATTCTTTGAGCTGCTGCCAGAACTCGAGCTGCCTGGTCTTTGTGTCCGTCAGCTCACCATCCGGCGTGATCGTACGGACTGATCGTTTCCATTCGTTGGGCCGGCAGATTGCCGAGAACTTGGGAGCAGGTGGAGAGTCCTCAATCTGCCATAATTCAGTCATTACAAGGTAAAAACTGATCTGTTCATCTGTGTGCTCGTTAAGCCAGTCAATCGCTTGCCTATGCTCCTCCCGAACCTCTCGAACAATCCAAATCACGAACTCTGCCTCTAATCCTGCCGCATAGGTGATGAGTTGGCCCAGATGGGAGTGATCAGTTACGTCGAGTTGGTTCTCGATAATGACCTTGCGACCAGTGTTCTCCTCTTCGGCCAGAATATCAACGATGAACTTGCCGACACTCGCCTCGGTTTGCGTGACTTGGATACCGATACCGACCTCGTCGGAAAGGAGTTCGATGTTCTCGGGCTCCGCAAGCCAACGAGTGAAATCCAAGGCTTCGTGCCTCCAACATTCCCGAAGATCGACGCGTGCGAGTTTCCCGAGTTTCATCTTATCTCCTTGTAGCGGTCATGTCTGTTGACAGTCTGCTTTTGCCGCGCGCAGGTACCTCCCGGCTGTACGGAGGCTTTCGGCAATCTTTCCAGGCAGTCTTTGTCTGGGCACAAAGCAACTGCAAGTTTATCTTGCCAACCGATCCGGCACCAGGAACGTCACCGCCGCCGGAAAGAGCCGCGGCTGGGGATCGGCGTAGCGGGCCCGGATGACGGCGGCCTCTTGCTCCATCTCACCCGGGATCCGCCGCAGGCGGGCCTTGAGCGCAGCGACGTTGCGGCTGTACTGTTCCCGCTCCGGCGTCGAAAAGAGCTCCAACTGCACCGGGCCGCTGTCCGCCAGCTCTTGCTGGATGGCCCGCCGGAGCTCACCCAACACGGCGGTAATATCGGTGGCTTCCTTTTCCGCCCGTTCGGCCAGCAGCTTGTCCAGGCTAGCCACCCGTTCTTTCATCCGTGCTTCCAGGGCCCGCTGCAAGGGGGAAAGCAGTTGCGACCAGAGTCGCTGCAGTCGTTCCTGCACCGGGGCGGCTGGCGCGGTAGGCCGGGCCACGGCGAGCGCAGCATCGACCTGGCCAACGTTCAGGCGACGGAACTGGCCCTCGCGAATCTCACCGCCCGCGGGGAGCAGCTCTTCGTGCAGCCGGTACCTGTTCCCGCCGATCACCACCAGGCGCGCGTAGGCGATGACCGCTGGGTTCTGCAGCACAGCATCAGGCACCAGCCGCACGGCCACACGGTGCAGGGCGGCGTGGCCCTGTTGGCTCCACACCTCTGCCCGCAGCAGCCGCAGGGCCATCTGCACTAAGCGATGGTTGAGGTGGACCAGGACCACGTCGTCACGCCCTTGGGCCAGCTTGTGGTCAAAGACAATCGGGCGGACCTCATGGGTGTGGGGATGGGCCAGGCCCTCGCTGCACCGAGCCCAACTGCCCCGCAAGGGTGGGAGGGCAAAGGCTGGCGACACCGCCGCGTTGTGGACCGGCTGAAGGCGCGGCTGGCCGGCAATTTCCAGAGCGATTTCGACGGCCTGCTGTACGTTCTCGGGCGAGAGGTGCAGCGCCTGGCGGCTCTCCTGGAGTTGATCGTGGATTTGCTCAATGCGTGCTCGCAGGTCACGCTCGAACTTGAGCATCCGGCGGACTGGCTCATTGCCGCGTTCCGCATCCGTGGTTTCCAGACGGCCGCGCCGGCCCAGCATCGCCTCGACCACCTGGTCGGCAATCACCGGCCCGACCTTGCCCAGGTCCTCGCGGATCTGCTCAATCTTGTAGACCGCCCGGGCCAGAAACTCCAGGTCGCCCTCCAGGTTCCCGACCGGCACGTCCAGGCGAACGGTCTGCTCCTGATATCCCGCGGGCACAAAGTGATAGACCAGCGGCGACTCCTTCTGCCCGTGGCGGTCGATGCGGCCGTTGCGTTGTTCCAGGCGGTTGGGGTTCCAGGGGATCTCGTAGTGGATCATGCGATGGCAGTGCAGTTGGAGATCAATACCCTCGGCGGCGGCGTCGGTGGCCAGGAGGATGCGCACCGGGCTGATGTCGGGGCCGGCCTGGAAAGCCGCCTTGATAGCCTCGCGCTTATCGTCGGGCATCCCGCCATAGAGCAGCAGCAGCCGTTCGTTCTGGGTAAAGCCACGGGCCGCCAGCAGATCGAACAGCCATTTCTGCGTGGCGCGGTATTCGGTAAAGATAATGACCCGCTCAGCGGTCCAACGGCCACCAGGGCGAATGTGCTCGTCGAGCCAGGCAATCAGCCGCGCTGCCTTGCTGTCCAGGCGGGCCGAAGCCTGCTCGGCCCAGGCGCGCATCTGCTCCAGAAGTCTGCGCTGCTCCGGCGTTACCGACTCCCAGACCTGGCTCATGGTGCGCACGACCTCGGCGGTCGCTTCCTCATAGACCACGTCGTCGGCGTATTCCTCCTCGATGTCTTCCACCATGGCCTGGAGGACGTGGCCACTGAACTTGTGCGCCGCCCGCTTCCCGGCGGCAGCTGGAGCAGCACCACGCAATGTTTCTTCATGCTGGGTCAGGGTGGCGGAAAAGGAGGCCGGTGAGGAGAAGAGGCGCTTCTTCAGCAGCTTGAGGACGAACTCGGTGGCAGTCCAAGCAGCAGTGTCACTATGGGGGACGGCCTGCTGGCGCAGGCGGGTGTAGGTGTGCAACCAGGCATGGGCCTGGCGTTCTGAGTCGGTGTACGTAACCTCGATAGCCTGCAGTTTACGCGGCGGAAAACGGGGAGCTCCGTCCCAACTCCTGAGTTCGGATTTCATCCGCCGCACCATCGCGGCTGCCAGTAGGTTGCGGTCGGGCGGTACGCCCCGGGCAAAGCGCTGGTTGTCCAGAAGTTCCAGCAGGGCCGAGAAGCTCTCGGCGTAGCCGTTGTGCGGCGTGGCCGTCAGAAAGAGCTTGTGCTCAAAGTGGGGAGACAGCAGCCGAATGGCGGCGGTGCGCTGCGAATCGATGGCGTAATGTCCTTTGCCAGGCGGGGCCACGTTGTGGGCCTCGTCCACGATGAGCAGGTCGAAGCGGCGTGGGTAGGCCAGTTCGCCCTCGGCCGGCAAGAGTTCGCGAAAGAGGCGGAGCGGCCGGTCGCGCTTGAGAAAGTCAATCGAAGTGATCAACCGGGGGAAGTGCGTCCAGGGGTTGGTGTGGATGCCCCGTTCGCGGCGCAGCCGCTTCATCAGCTCGCTGTCTACAATACGGAACTCCAGACCAAACTTATCGCGCATCTGGTCGCGCCACTGGATCTGCAGGGCGGCCGGGCAAACGATCAGGACACGGCGGGCGCGGTGGCGGATGAGGAGCTCTTGCAGCACCAGTCCGGCTTCGATGGTCTTGCCCAGACCAACGTCATCGGCGATCAGGAGGTTGACTCGCGGCATCTGGATGGCTCGAACGACCGGGTCGAGCTGGTACTCCTCGGTATCTACGCCGCTGCGGAAGGGAGCTTGCAGGGCGCGCAGGTCGGCGGAAGAAGCGGCGCCCCAACGCACCGCGTTGAGAAAAGCATCCAGCCGGCGGGGCTCGTCAAAGCCGGTGGGCTCGGGTAGAGACATGGACTCGAGGATTCGCGCGCCGGGCTCCAGCTCCCAGATGACCTGAAGCTCCTCTCCCAGGGCGTCGTCCTCAACCGTGGCCAGGGCCACCAAGTGTTGGGGATTCTCTTGGGCAAGCGGAGACGTTGGTTGGTTGCCCCGGGCGACCTCCGTGACCACATACCGTCGCTGACGCACCTCAACCAGTTGGCCTTGTTCAGGAATCTCGAGCATCACCGTTCTGGATTCACTCAACGTGTGTCACTCCTGCCACCAATACCTTGCTCCCAGAAGCATAGCCAGAAAACAAGGCCCCGACCAACTTGACGCCAGTGGGCGGGTGTACAAGAGTATCATCGTCAGGGTGTTTGCCCGCCTTGGCCGTGCCCCGGGCCCCGCGAAAACTGCGGGAGCTCCTTCATTTGGCCAATTGTACCACACCGCCACACCCACGTCAAAACTGCGGTCGCTACATAATGTGCATAGGTGCCCCCTTCTGTTGCATGTCCTGAGGCGGTATGCTCTCTTCTACCCGCTATCCCCTCGATTTGTTCCAAGTTGAAACCCAATCTCATGCTTCGCTGATTTTGTTGACAAGTTCCCAGAATTGCAGTACTCTCTGGGCATGAGCGAAAACGTAACGATTACGACCGAACGGGTAGATGACATTCCGGTTTTGTTGGCCCAGAGCGAACGGATGGGGCTCGCGGGCCTCCTGAACGAGCACTTTCCGAGCCATGGTAATTGGCAAGGGCTGCCGTTGGGCGAGATCACGACCGGCTGGCTGGCGCACATCTTGACCGAAGGCGACCACCGCTTGAATCACGTGCAAGCGTGGGTGCAGCACCGCCCGGATATCCTGGGGCGCTGCCTGCGGCAGGCGGTGCGGGCGCTGGACTGGAGTGATGATCGTCTGGCCGCGGTCTTGGATCAGCTCGGCGACGATGATCGCTGGGTCGCCTTCGAGCGCGCGTTGAATCAGCAGGTGCTGCGGGTGTACGACCTGCACCCGCGCCGGGTGCGGGTGGACAGCACCACCGCCAGTGGCTACTGGCAAGTGACGGAAGCGGGCTTGTTCCAGTTTGGGCACAGCGCGGACCACCGGCCGGACTTGCCGCAAGTGAAAGTGATGCTCTCGACGTTGGATCCACTGGGGCTGGCGGTGGCCACCCAGGTTGTGCCCGGGCAGTGCGCCGATGACCCCTTGTACGTGCCGGCCATCGCCGAGGTGCGCGCTAGTCTGGGCCAGGCGGGCTTGCTCTACGTGGGCGACTGCAAGATGGCGGCGCTGGAGACCCGCGCCTTCGTGGTGGCTGGGGGCGACTTCTACTTGTGTCCCTTGAGCGAGCGGCAGCTGCCCGCGGAGGTGTTGGCGGAGTCCCTGGCGCCCGTCTGGAGCCAGGAACAGCAATTGACCCCCGTGGAACGCACGCCTGAAGGGGCGGAGCAGCCCCAAACGATTGCCGAAGGCTACGAGCGCAGCGTTTCTGCGCAAGCGATCGTCGACGGGCGAAGCTATACCTGGACCGAACGACGCCTGGTGGTGCGCTCGCTGAGCCAGGCCCATCGTCAAGAAGAGTCTTTGCGGCGGCGCTTGCAGCAAGCTTTGACGGCCCTGCGGGCGCTGAATGAGCACCGCCGGGGGAAAAAGACCTATCACACCGCCGCCGAACTGGAGCCGGTTGTGGCGGGAGTGTTGGAGCAGTATCACGTGACGGGCTTGGTGCGCTTGACCTACACGGAGACCCGGCAGGAACGAGCGCGGCGGCCCTATCGGGATCGTCCCGCCGATGTCGTGGTGGAGCAAAGCGTGCAGGTGGCGGCCACGCTGGAGGAAGCGGCGGTGCAGGCGGCGATTCAGCGGTTCGGTTGGCGGGTGTACGCCACCAATCAGCCCGCGGAAGAACTGTCGCTGGTCCAGGCAGTGTTGGCGTACCGGGAGGAGTACCTGGTCGAGCACGGCTTTGGCCGGCTGAAGGGCCGCATGTTGTCGCTGAGTCCGGTATACTTGCAAGAGGATCGGCGCGTGACCGGGCTGATTCGCCTGCTGACGATGGGCTTGCGGATCCTGACGTTGCTGCAATGGCAGGTGCGGGAGCGTTTGGCCGCGCGCCAGGAAAAACTGGCCGGGCTGTCCGCGGGCAACCCTAAGCGGCAGACGGCCCGCCCGACGGCGGAAGCGCTGTTGGAGGCGTTCAAGTATGTGACCTTGACGGTCATCGAGATGGGCAACCAGGTGATTCGTCATTTGACGCCTTTATCCGAGCTCCAACAGCGCATTTTGGCCCTGCTGGACCTGCCGTTGGATATCTACAACCAGCTGACGACCCATTTTGGTGAATCGCCCTAAAAATGAGCGAACGGTAAGCCAATCATAACAACAACGGCAAGGGCCACCTGCCGTTATGACCCGAGACGTGCGGCCGTTCAAAGTGTAGCGAAGCGAGGGCCTGGGAATCTGCTCCCCAGGCCCTCAGATGTGTCAACCGGGCTCATCAGGCCGGATGAGGGCCTTGTCCTACGGCGTGACCGAGTTTCTGGTGACCACCGGCAGGTAGAGATAGTATTCCAGGACGATTGAATCATCGGCTGCCGGCCCGATATTGCCGGCGCAGTCCCGGAAACGAACCTCCATGGTATGCTCTCCCCCACTGGGATCGAGTATCCACTGCAGAGTAGTCGTATAGGCCATCCACTCGCTCCACGGCCCGCCACTGTCGCGGACCTGGAAACTACACACACCGCTGGTAAGGTCCTGCGCCTCGAGGGCGAGCGTCACCGTGAGCTGCCCGGTGTGCGAAGCGCCACCGTTGATGACCACGCTGCCGGTCGGCGGGACGGTGTCCAGAACAACCGTGTCGCTGTAGGTCGGCGAGGAAAGGCCGACCGCATCTTGGTACTCGACACACACAGCCTTCACCCCGTCGCCCGGCAACAGCTCCCAGGATACGGTGGAGGTAAACGGCGGCCAGGAACCAATGTCCCCACAGTTGTACAGGTGCATGTTCGCCACACCACTGGTGGCGTCGTCCGCGGCCAGCGTCAGGGGAACGAGCGTGTGGGACACGAAGGTGGCGCCTTCAGCGACGACGATGGAGCCGCTGGGCGGCTCGCGGTCCAGGACGATCGTATCGCTGTAGATTGGGCTGCGGTTGTTGGCACCATCCTGGAACTGCGCGTAGGCAGTCTGCCGCCCATCCGGTCCTGGCAGGGTCCAGGTGATCGTCGTGGTATAGGAATAGGTGGACCACTGGGTGCCGTCCGCACTCAGGTACATCGTATCCACGCCGCTGGTAGTGTCGCCAGCCCAGAGGTCCAACAGGGCCAGCGTCTGCGTGGCGTACTCCGCGTCGTCGTTGATGACTACACTGCCGGTGGGAGTGCCGGTATCCAGGACAATCGAATCGCATGTCGGTCCCGACGGGTTCGTGGCGTGGTCCTCAAAACAGGCGCACACCTCTTGGGGGATGCCGTCCGTGAGCGCCAGCGTCCAGGTCAGCGTGGTCGTATAGGGCTGCCAGTCGGTGCAGGGGGCGCCCGCCGCCGCAACGCAGACCTGGTCCACGCCGCTCAGCGTGTCGGTGGCCGCCAATGTCACGGTGACGGTGGGCGACGCAGTGTAGTCAGCGCCTCCGGCCAGGACGATCGTCCCTGTTGGCGGTGTGGTGTCCAGGATGATATCGTCACTGCACTGCTGCACGTTGTTAGCCAGGTCGCGGAAGCGCACGCAGACGGTCTTTTCGCCGTCGCCGGAGAGAAGGTTCCACCCGCGACTGGTTCCGAAGGGTTCCCAAGGCGACCAGTTCACACAGTCGTTGCTGAATCCCATGTCATGCACACCGTAGTTGTCGGTGCTGCTCAGAATCAACGTGACGGCCAGATCATTCGTGTACGTTGCGCCTCCGTTGGCCGCGATGTAGCATGTTGGCGGCTGCTGGTCCAGGATGATCGAGCAGGAGTAGACCGGCGACACGTTCCCCGGGGTATCCTTGAACTTGCACTCGACGACCTTTTCGCCATCACCGCCCGGCAGTGTCCAGGGGAATGGGGTCGTAAAGGTGATCCATCCTGTTCCGGGTTCGCCTGCATCACGCAGCCACATCTTGGGCACGCCGTTGTCATCATAGGCCCAGGACGCGACAACGACGTTGGGGTTATTGACGTAGCCGTTGTCATCGGGGATGCTGCAGCCGCCACTGGGAAGCGTGGTATCCAAGATGATTGTATCGCTCACCGGTTCGGAGATGTTCTGCGGCACGTCGCGGGCCTGCAAGTAGACCGTTTTTGCCCCATCTCCCCACGGCAGCGTCCAGGTGAGCGTGGGCACAGGCGCCTGCCAGGCGCCCCAGTTGACGCCATCATCGCTCAGGCGGATTTGGTCGACGCCGTTGATGTCAAAGCACTCGATGTTGAGCAGCACGCTGGTCTCGGTTACGTAGGGATCATCGCCATTGATCGTGATCGTGCACGATGGGGGAAGGGTATCCAGAACGATCGTGTCGGTGAAGGGGCCGCCGATGTTGCCTGGCGTGTCTTGCGCCTCGAGACACACGGTCTTGAGCCCGTCGCCGTCACTAAGCGCCCAGTCTTTGATTGCGCTGTAGGGCTCCCAGGGCGTCCAGTTACTGCAATCGTTCGAGTAGCGTACCTGGATGGGCGGGTTGGCGTCATCACAGGAAACGTAGAGGAGCACGGCGGTCTCGGTCACATAGGGGGCGGTCAGGTTGATGAAAAACGGGCAGGCCGGAGCCGTCGTGTCCAGGATGATGCTGTCGTTCACCGGGTCGGCTGCATTGCCCGGGATGTCGCGGCCCTGCAGGTAGACTGTCTTGAGGCCGTCACCCCCCGGCAGCGTCCAAGAGAGCGACGTGGTGTAGGAAATCCAGGGCTCCCAGGACAGGCCGTCGTTGCTCAGGCGGATAGCCCCCAGCCCATTGGTGTCGGTGCAATTCAGAGTCAGGGTCACCTGCGGCGAGGTGGCATACGGTTGATCCCCATTGACGATGATGCTGCACCACGGATCCGTCGTGTCGAGGGTGATCGTGTCGCTCACCGGACCGGCCACGTTGCCGGGATTATCCCGCCCCTGCAGGTAGACCGTCTTGGGACCATCGCCGGCTGGCAGCGTCCACGGCAGCGCGGTGGCGTACGGCCGCCAGGTTCCCCAGATCACCCCATCGTCACTCAACTGGATCATGTCCAGCCCATTCACGTCGGTACAAAGGATATTCAGCATGACGTCTGGCGAGGTCGTCGAGGGAGCGCCGTCGTTGATCATCACTGCGCAGACCGGCGGGGTCGTGTCCAGAATGATGGTATCCGTGAAGGGTCCCCCCTCATTCCCTGGCGTATCCTGGGCCTGCATGTACACGGTCTTGAGCCCATCGCCGCCGCTGAGAGTCCAGTCCTTAATCGCGCTGTAGGGTTCCCAGGGAGTCCAGGTATCGTTGTCGTTCGAGTAGCGCACCTGGATAGGTGGGTTGGCGTCATCGCAGGAAACGTAGAGGAGCACGGCGGTCTCGGTCACATAGGGGGCGGTCAGGTTGATGAGTACCTGGCAGGTCGGGGCCGTCGTGTCGTAGATGATTCCGTCGGCCAGAGGGTCCGAGACGTTGCCGACGGCGTCGCGGAACTCGACATAGACCGTCTTGAGACCGTCACCGGGCGCTAGAATCCAGGTCCGGGTGGGTGCATAGGCTTCCCACGCTGTCCAGCTGCTGCCGTCGTTGCTGAAGCGCATATCGGTCACTGGAATCTGGTCGGTGGGTGTAATGCTCAGGGTGACAGTGAGGATTCGGGTATGGAGTGCACCGTCGTTGACGATGATCTCGCCGCCCGGCGGGGTGGTATCGAGGATGATGGTGTCGGTGAAAGGCCCGCCAACGTTGCCCGGCGTATCCTGGTACTGCACGTAGACCGTCTTCACACCGTCGCCGCTGGAAAGCACCCAGGTAGCACCGGCCGCGTAGGGCAACCAGGGGGACCACGTCGTCCCATCGTTGCTGAAGCGCATCTGCGCTACGCCATTGAGGTCGGATGCCCCCAGCGTCAAGGTCACAGTGGGGACGCCCGTGTAAAGCGCCCCGCCGTTGATGAGCACCCAGCCAATCGGTGGGGTGGTGTCCAGGATGATGCTGTCCCCACAGATAGCCGAGGTGTTTCCGGCCGAGTCCTCGAACTGAGCCTCGACGGTCTTGGAGCCATCGGGTAGCGGGAGTACCCAGGAATGGGTAGTGGCGTAGGGCTCCCAGTCCGGAGGCCAGGGCTGCCCAGCATTGCGCAGGCGCAGCCGGGCCACGCCGTTGAGGTCGCTGCTGGTGAGCGTGAGCGTGACCGTCGGCTGCGTGGTGTAGGGCGCGCCGCCGGCGATGACGATGCCGCAGCTCGGCGGCACCGTATCGAGGATGATCGTATCACTGCAGACCGCCGACTCGTTGCCCACGACATCGCGGAACTGCGCCTCCACCGTGCGCGTTCCGTCGCCACTGCCCAGGTTCCAGGACAAGGTTGTGGTATAGGTCTGCCAGGAGGTCCAGACACCCGCCGCATTGCGGATGCGCATCTCGGTCACCCCGTAGACATCGGCCGCGCTGAGGGTCAGCGTGACAACGGTGAACCGGGTGTAGGTAGCGCCGTTGTTGATTACCACCGTTCCCAGGGGGGGCGTGGTGTCCAGGATGATGGTGTCGGTGAACGGCCCGCCGACGTTGCCTGGGGTATCCTGGTACTGTGCATAGACCATCTTGCTGCCGTCGCCCGGCGTGAGTACCCAGGTTGTGCTCGTCGCGTAGGCCTGCCAGGTGGCCCACCCAATACCATCGTTGCTGAAGCGCATCCCGGCCACACCGTTGGTGTCGGAAGCCGTGAGACCCAACGTCACCGTCGGTACCGGCGTGTACAAAGCCCCACCGGCGATCACGATGCTGCCGACCGGCAGGATTGTGTCGAGGATGATGCTGTCCCCGCAGACGGCCGAGAGGTTCCCGGCGACGTCCTCGAACTGGGCCTCGACCGCTTTGAGGCCATCGGGAGAGGGGAGAACCCAGCTCCGGGTTGCGGTGTAGGTCTCCCAGGGGATCCACCCCTGCCCCTGGTCGCGCAGGCGCAGCCGGGCCACGCCGTTCAGGTCGGCACTGGTGAGTCCCAGCGTTACGGTGGGCTGGACGGTGTACGTGGCCCCGTCGGCGATGCTTATCTCGCAGGTCGGCGCGGTGGTATCCAGGATGATGGTGTCGCTGCAGACGGCCGAGTCGTTCCCGGCGATGTCGTGGAACTGGGCCGCGACAGCGTGCGGGCCATCCCCGCCGCCGATGTTCCAATCCAGAGTAGTAGTGTAGGGCGCCCAGTCTGTCCAAGCGCCGCTAGCATTGCGCACCCGCATTGTGGTCACACCGTTGGTGTCGGTGGAAGCCAGGGTCAGCGTAACCTGGGTGGAGTTGACGTAAGGCGCGTCCGCGTTGATAACGATTTGGCACGATGGTGGGGTAGTATCCAGGATGATGGTATCGCTGAAGGGGTTGCTGGCGTTCCCCGGCATGTCGCGTACCTGCCCGGTGACGGTCTTGACCCCGTCTGGCCCGCTGAGTAGCCAGGGCGCGTAAGTAGTCGTGAAGGGGATCCAACCGCTGTACCCCCCACCCTGGTTGGCAAAGCGCATCCGGTCCACGTCGTTAAAGTCGCTGCCGGTCACACCCAGGGTCACGGTGGGCTGGTTGGTGTAGATCGCCCCGTTGTTGATGATGACCGACCCGAGTGGCAGGGTGCGGTCCACGATGGCTCGTGTACGGGCAGGAGGAGACTGTACCTGTCCAGCCGCGTCCGTTACCCGAGAAAGGATGATGTGGGCCCCGTCGGTGAGCGGCACGGTCCAATCATGGATCCAGTTCAGGGCGGAGGTCCGCGTGATCCAGGTATGCCCACCGTCGAAGCTGAGCGCCAGCGTGCCGTTGGCCGTGCTGGCTTGGCCCTGGACCTGGTATATGGCTGTATTGGTGATGTAGGTCCCCAGCGCCGGGACCGTGATGGTCGAGGTCGGGGCGTCGCCGGTGTTGGCCAGCACGACCAGGCCATTCTCAGCCGGAAGCGAGCTGTGGCTGGCCACCAGGACGTCGAGAGCGCCGTCGTGAGTCACGTCGGAGAGAACGAGGCCCATCGGCCGGTAGAAATCGCTATAGGGTAGACTGTATCGCTCGTAGGGACCGAGGGTGCTGCCGAGGGTCTGGGTGTAGACCGAGAGCGCCAGCCAGGCAGCGTGATTCGTGACCACATCATTGCGCCCGTCGTGGTTGACGTCGCCGATCTCCACCGCCTGTGGCAGGTGGTAGGCGGCATAGACGGTGGGGGCGGTGGCCAATGTGCCATCGGATAGCTGCGTGAAGACGTTCAGGTAGGCCTGCGGCGCATTGCCCCCGGCCGTAACCACGATATCATCCCGGCCGTCGCCGGTGACGTCGCCGACGGCCAGCCCGTGGGCCAGGAAACCGCCGTCCTGGGCGGTGCGAAAGATCGGGGCCGTTAACTGCCGGTTCTGCTGATAGAAGACGGCGACCTGAAAGGAATTGTGTCCCGCCCCGCGCAGCATGACCAGGTCGTCGTAGCCATCGCCGTTGAGGTCACCGGTGGCAAGCTCGTTGTACCCGGCGCTGCTCACCCCGAGCAGGACCGGTGCAGCCAGGGTGCCGTCGGCCTGCTGGTAGTGGATGGCGACCCGCTGGTCGATGGCGTGGCTCACGGCAAGGTCGTCGCGCAGGTCGCCGTTGAAATCGCCTACCGCGACGCTATCGGGTCCGGCGCCGGCGTTGTAGGCCACCATCGCCGCGAGGCCGCCGCTCGGCTGCTGCAAGAAGACCCCCACAGTGCTGGCGTCCTGGTTGGCGGTGGCCACGTCCATCCGTCCATCGCGGTTCAGGTCGCCGTTGGCGATGGCCATCGGGTTGTTCCCGGCGGCCAAGCGCGCGGTACGGGTGAGGGTGCCGCTGGGTGTCTGCGCGAAGAGGTGTACACGGTTATCGTTGGTGGGGTCCCAGGCAAAGGAGGTGGACAGAACAACATCCGTGCGCCCATCGCCGGTGTAACGCGCGGCCGTCACCGCCTCGGGCCAGGAGCCGGAAGAGTAGGCGACAAAGGGGTCAAAGAGGCTTCCGGTGATCAGAGATTCCTGGCGGAGGGCCAGTATTTCCTCGGCAGTGGGACCGTACGCCGGTGGCATCAGGCCCAGGCGACTTTTGAGGTAGACCAGTCGGTCTGCTGGCGGCGCGGACTGCGCGGCCGGTGGAGTCAGTACGATCAATAGGGCTGCCAACAGAATTCGTAATCCGTAGCCAGCCAGGTGGTGGAACCGATTCCTCACTTGGCGCATAGTCTCTCCTCTCTTCTTTGGCGTCCTGGAAGCTGGAAAGCAGCATCAGGTCAATTCGGTCAGGCGCCTCGTCTATTTCCACGCGACCTGGTGAAATGTTCAGGGTGCGAAGAAAGGCGAAGCTCAGGCCTGGCAAGGCTACCTACTTCCCGCCCACCCACTGCTCGGCGTTGGCCTCGCACCCTCGGGACCGCGCAAAGCCCCGACTGCTCGTGAACGCATGGAGGTATCCAAGAGTCCTGCTGCCGCCCTCGTGGTCACCGCCTATGCCTTGCATCGAGCACAAGAACGCATGCATTGGCCTGCCGGACCGACCGAGCCACAACAGCAATGGCTTGCGATTCCAAACCCTCATTCTGCTGGGTCTGGTCCCTACAGAACGATATCTTAGCGACCTACCAACCAACCAGCGTTGCTGTTCTTCGTTCCATCGCTGCGCTTTGCTAGAGTTCCCCATTGTTCCACTAGGTCCGCTCTGGGCGTTTGCACCATAGTACCGGTGGCGGGATCATTGTACCAGAAGGAGTGTTCGTTGTAGTACGTCACGGCAATCCAATGGCCTCTCTCGCGGGAGTTTGCTATCAGGATGAGGGGGGGGAAGTTGATGTCAATCTGGTCTCGGATTGGCTTGCTTGGGTCTTCCGCGTTATCCCACTGGGTCCCCCCCGGTCTATAGGGGCTCGTTGCCACCCTCAGCGAGCTTCCGTGCTTGACTGCCTGGTCATTGAACTCTTTGACTAGATCACCCTTATCAGCCGACTCGCCTACCGCCTTGCAGACTGATACCTGGTCGATGTCAGGCCAGAAGCAATTTAGGATCATCGCGAGAGCCGTAGCCCCACAATACTTGCTGCCGCATCCTTTGATGTTCTGATCATATAGGGGTACACTCTTCAGGTTACACGATGCCTCCTGCACTGTGGGTGCAGTGGTCTCCGGTGGAGGGGAGTATACTGCCAGATCGAGCCACGGGAAGATCTTTCGCTTCCAGTCACCGCCATCGTTACAGGGGATGTACACTCTTCCTCCCGCGGAGACCGATCGGTTGTACCTCACGTCCCATATGCTCGATGCGAGCCGTCCCGATGGGCGGGCAGGAATAGCGATGCCGTACTTCTGGGCAATCTTGGAGGCGGTATCTCCCTCTTGGGTAACATAGTAGAAGCCGCACTTCTTTGTGCCGCATGTCGACGGGGTTTGCCCTGCAGCACGTGCCGCAGACTGCTTCAGTTGAGCAGCTGACTTTGCAGAGCGGTTAGGCAGTCGTATCTGCTGCCCCGGGTATATCTTGTTCCTATTCCGAATCTGGGGATTGAGCTTCAGGATGGCGTTCACGGTCGTCCTATTGTCGCGAGCGATCCTGGACAGGGTGTCGCCCTTCTCGACGACCCCTAAACTGCGAGACGTCAACCTAAACAGACCCACTGGGTCTATTGCGTTCAGCGGGCTCGCCTGGACATACAAGTAGCGATGCAGGTCCAGAAGGTCCGCATTGTTGGCCGCGAAGGGATCAAGGGTGAGGAATGTTCCCGTGCTAGGGTCGTAGTAGCGGTTGCGGGCGTAGTCCAGCACGGTGTAGGCGTCCCGCTCATACCCGGTAAAGGCATCGTCCGTCGGCAGCGCTGTGGCCAACCCATCCTCTTGCCCATAGTCGCCATAGCGCATGAGCTCGGAGGAGACGGGGCTCCCGCTGGCATTCGTCGTGCCCAGCACGCTCCCGAGCGCCTCGTTCTGGAAATAGCCGGCCGCACCGTTGTCCCAGTAGACCAGCTTGTGCAGGTTCGCGTCGTAGAGGAAGCGGCGCTCGGTCGGGGCCGCGCCCGCGTCATACGTCTGCAGCACATCCCACTCGCTGGTGTCGTCGTAGCGGTACTCACGCCGCTGGACCAGGGTGTTGTCCGCCGCCAGCAGCTGATCCTTGCGCACGCGATGACCCCCACCGTCGTAGGCATACTGCTCGTAGACGCCGTCCTTGTAGGCCCAGGTACCCCCCCCGAACTCTTCAACCCGCGCTTCGATCAGGTGAGCCTCGGCGTCATAGGTGTAGGCCACCCGGCGACCGGCGGATTGCTCCCCCGCGCGGCTGCCATCGGCGTCGTAGGTGTAGTCGGCCGGCCCAGTAACGCTATCTACAGCCTGCAGCAGCTGATTGGCGGCGTTGTAGGTGTAATCCACCTGGCAGGTCTCCAGAGTGCCTTCGCGCAGCCGGACCCCAGACATCGTCAGACGGTTCCCGGCATCGTCGAAGGTGTAGTGGGTCGAGGTCCCGTCGCTGCTGACGCTGTCTACCAGGCGATCGAGGTCGTCATAGGAATAGGTTGTCGTCACGGCACCCTGCGGCAGCAGCTCGACGATTTGAATGCGCCGATCGAGCCGGTCCACAGTGTAGGCATGGCGGGCGAAGATGGCCCCGCCAGCATCCTTCTGGGTGATGCTGAGAACGTTACTCACCTCGTCGTAGGCTGTCGCCACCGTCACCCCGTTGGCCTGGGTGACCAGCGTGGCCCGCCCGAGGGCGTCGCGCTCGTAGTGGGTCACCCCGTCGTCGGGCGCGGTGACCTGATGCAGGGCGCCATCGGCATCATATTCGTAGAGTGCCGTGCTGGTGCCGTCGGGGTAGGTGATGGTGTGCCGCTGCCCGTCGGCGTAGTAGGTGTACTGCACTGTCCGGCCGGCCGGGTCGGTGCTCTCTTCCAACTGGTTCAGCTCATTGTACTGGTAGGTGGTCACGCCCAGCGTGTCGGTCATCGCCGTGCGGTTGCTGTTGGGGTCGTAGGCCAGGGCGAGGACCGGGGTACCGTCGTAGTACTTGCCGGTTAGCCGGCCCAGCGGGTCGTATTCCTGCAGAATGACGTGGCCGGACGGAGTAGCCGTGCCGGTCGGATTGCCGGCCGGATCGTATTGGTAGTGCCAGACCTGACCCAGGGCATCGGTCTTGCGCAGCAGCCGGCTGTTGAGGTCATATTCGTACCGCGTGACGTTCCCGTTGCCGTCCTGCTCGGTCAGGATGTTGCCTGCGGGGTCGTAGGTGTAGTGTTGGGACGTGCCGTCAGGGCCCGTCAGCACGAGCAGCCGGCCCAGGGGATCATAGTCCGAGGTCGTGGTTCGCCCCAGGGGATCGGTGCGGGCGATGGCCTGTCCGGTCAGGTCGTAGGTGGTGGTGTAGACCCGCCCCAGCGGGTCGATCTCGTGGATGGCCTGACTCATCTCGTCGTACTCGGTGGCCCAGGTGTACCCGGCGGCGTCCCGGCGGGCCGTCTGCCGGCCGTCGGCGTCGTAGGTGTAGACGGTGCTGTGGCCCAGCGGCGTGGTCTCGGTAAGCACCTGCCCCACGGCATCATAGAAAGTGTAGGAGGTATCGCCCAGCGCGTTGGTGGTCGAAACGACCTGGCCCAGGGCGTCGTAGAAGGTGTGCGTCGCATAGCCCAGGGCGTCGGTGACGACGACCTGGTTTCCGGCGAGATCATAGCCGAAGTAGGTGGGATTGCCGTTGCAGTCCACCGTGGCGGTGACCTGGCCGGCGGCGTCGTAGAGGGTGTACCGGGTCTGGGTCAGCGCATCGGTCTGGGCGATCTGCAGGTCCAGGGCGTTGTAGACGTAGCCGGTGACGTAGCCGCGCTGGTCCTTGCTCCATACCTGGTTGCCTGCGGCATCATAGCCAAACTCCTGGGTGCAGCCGATGGGGCAATAAGTGCGCACGATCTGTCCCAGGAGATCGTACTCGGTGCGGCTGGTCGCGCCGCGCGGGTCGGTCGTAGCGGTGCGCCGGCCGGCCGGGTCGTACTCCTTCTCGGTCACCGCCCCCAGTGGGTCGGTCTCCCGGATGGTGCGCCCCAGCAGGTCGTACTCGGTCAGCCATGTATCGCCCAACGGGTTGGTCTGGCTGACCTGGTTGCCATTGGCGTCGTAGCCGAAACGCCAGACGCCGCCATCGGGGTCGCGGCGGGCGGCCAGCTGCCCGGCGACGTTGTAGGTGTAGACGGTGGTGTAGCCCAGCGCGGTCTGCGCCCAGACCTGCTGGCCAGCCAGATCATAGCCCCTGAGCGTGGTATAGCCCAGCGCGTTGGTCTGGGAGATAGTCCGACCCGCGGCGTCATAGGCGGTCCAGGACCCATTCCCCAGGGCGTCCACGGTGTGGAGTGGGCGGTTCAGCGCGTCATAGAAGGTGTAGCTCGTGTAGCCACGTGGGTCGATGGTTTCGGTCTGGTTTCCGTTGTCGTCGTAGCGGTACTGGGTCACGCGGCCCAGGGGGTCGGTGGTGGACAGGAGCCGGCCGGCGGGGTCATAAGTGTTCACCGTCGCGCTGCCCAGCGCGTCGGTGGTAGCAATCAGGTTGTCGTTCGCGTCGTAGAAGTAGAAGGTCGGGTAGCCGCGCTCGTTGATCGTCTCCGTCAGCCGGCCCACGGGGTCGTAGTGGTTGACCGTCTGGTAGCCCAGGGCGTTGGTGGTAGTGATGATCTGGCCGATGAGGTCATACTGATACGCGGTGATAGCCCCGACGGGATCGGCCTCCTGGATCACACGACCGGCGGGATCGTAGGAGTAGGTCCGGGTGTAGCCATAGGTATCGGTAACAATGCCCAACCGGCCCAGGTCGTCGTACCAATAGCGCGTCTCCGCGCCGCGGGCATCCACCTCGCGGATGACCTGACCGGCGGCGTCGTAGTAGGTGTAGGAGACGGCCACACCGCCCGGGCAGGTGTCGCAGGGGCGGCGGAGCTCGGTCTGCTGGCCGGCGGCGTCATAGCGATACTCCGTGACCCGGCCAAGCGGGTCGGTCTCGAAGCGCAGGCGGCCCTCGGCGTCGTATTCGTATTCTGTCACCGCGCCGTCCTTGCCCCGCTGGGCGACGAGCTGGCCGGCGACATTGTAGGTATAGATGGTGGTATAACCCAGGGCGTCGGTCACAACCCGGAGCCGGCTGAGGGCGTCGTAGCCATAGTAGGTAGGGTTGCCATTGAAATCGGTCTCGCTGGCGAGCCGGCCGTAGTCGTCGAAGGTATAGCGCTTCAGGTGGCCCATGCCGTCGGACTCGGTCTGCAGGCTGCCCATCAGGTCGTAGGTGAAGGTAATCACCGTGCCCAGCGGGTCGATCGTCTGGACGAGGCGATTCAGGTCATCGTAGAAGGAGTATGCCGCGTTGCCGTTGGCGTCCGTGTAGACCGTCTGGTTGCCCAGGTCATCATAGCCCATGCGGGTCACGTTGCCCAGGGCGTCGGTGATGGCCGTCTGCCAGCCGAACTGGTTGTAGCCGTACCAGGTTTCGGCCCCGTTCTCATCCTGTTCCCAGATCAGGTTTCCCGGTGTATCGTAGCGGTACAGGTGCTCGTACCCCAGCGGGTTCGTGGCGGTCAGCAGCCGATCGCTGGCGTCGTAGGAATAGAACGATGTGCGGCCCAGCGGGTCGGTCTCGGAAGTGCGGTTATTGCGCGCGTCGAAGGTATAGGTCCAGGTCGCGTCCAGGGGGTTCGTCTCCGAAATCATGTTGCCCTGACTGTCGTAGGCGTAGCGCCAGATGGCCCCAGTGCGGTCCTGCCGGGCGATGACGTCGCCGCGGGCGTTGCGGGTGTAGGTCGTGACGTAGCCCAGGGCATCTTCCTCCTGGACGATATGGAAATTGGTGTCGTAGGTGTGGGTGATCGTCCCGCCCAACGCGTCGGTGTAGCTGCGCGGGTCGGTGATCTGCGCGCCGTAGAAAAACTCACTGAGCCGGCCATCCTGGTCGTACTGCTGCGCGACCCGGCCCTGAGCGTCGTAGACGTTCTGCACGAAGAGGTCGCCGTTGGTGTCATAGCCATGCGTCAGGCGGTGGTCCGTGTCGTAGGCATAGGTGTAGGTCGATCCGTCGGGCCGGGTGGCCGTTTCCAGGTCGCCGGCGAGGGAGTAGGTGTAGGTCACGGCCTGGCCGTTGCTGGAAACGATGTGGTCGATGTAGGGACCGTCGTAAGCGATGGTGTAGGTCAGTCCGGCAGAGTGCGCCAACTGCACTACCTGGGTGCCGGAGTAGACCAAGGTGATCTCGGCCGGGTAGGGATGGGCAATGCGAGTCAGGAGGCCGGAAGCATCGAAATGGTAGGTGGTCTGATCGGGGAGGGTCAGGACGCCCGTACCGTCGGCAGCGCGCACCAGGTCGCCATAGTCCTCCATCTGGCCGGTGTAGAGGCCGGCCAGGTTAGTGGGGTCGCTGGGATCCAGTTCGCCGATGAAGTAGGCCATGTGACCATCGGCCATGCGCACGACGGCCGTCTTGTCAGGGCTCCAGACGATGACCATGTTGTAGGGCCAGGAAGTCCCGTAGCCGAACGGCCCGACGATGCCGGGGGCGTCGTAGGAGTTGTAGGCGCGGGTGACGCCCAGGGCCAGGCCAGGGCTGGCCTCCATCATATCGGTGAACTCGTTGTAGTAGTCGCCGGTGGCGGTGTTGACCGGCTCGCCGGCCCGGCCGCAGGTGGGCGGGTTGCCTTTGTGCTGGGCCTCGGGCGCAGGAGGAGCGGCCATTACTCGGAGAACCGCTCTGTTATCGCCGATGAGAGAATCCCACACTCCGGCGACTCGATGCTCTGCCTCGACCATGTAGATGCCGGGCTGCGAGAATGCCTTCGTATTGCCGTAGGCATACTGCTGGCCGGCATTCAGCGTAACGTCGCCGGTTTCGTCAAAGGTCACGGCACCGCTGGTAACCCGGGCGCGGAAGCGCTCCGTCGTGGGGACCCCGCCGTGGTTCTGCACCGTGAATTGTGCGCTGACAGATTCGCCTGGGCTGATTGTGTTGGGCGTAAGCGCTAGCGGGCTGCTGAGCTTGACACTAGCCGGGAGCACGATGCTTAGTGGCCAGCATGTACTCGCACCTCCAGTAGCCGGAATGTTCTGCCAATAGCCGTTCAGATACATCTGGGCACAGGTGTTGGGTTGCGAGAAGACGCTCCCGAAGACCTGGTTCTGACTGTACCCGCAGTCGCCATAGGCCGGCAGGGTGCAGGAGGTCGTGGCCCAGTCGCCATAGCCATTGGTAGTTACCCGCAGTTGCAGCGCCACGGCCTTGCCTCCATAGTTGTGCACGTTGAAGGAAGCGGTTACATTTCCCCCAGTTTGCTGGGTAGAAGGGTTCAAGGTCAGGCCGCTGTTCAAATAGGGATCGTAGTGGTCGTCGGTCGAGTCGATATGGACGCAATCATAAGCTTTGGTGCCCTCGCAGTTCGAGGACAGGTAGGTGTACAGCCGGTTCCAGCGATCCACGTCGTGGGTGGTGATGTAGGGATTGCCGCCGGACATGCTGACCACGACCCCGCCCCAGCCCCAACAACCGCTCGTATCACCGATGTAAACGATATCTCCCACCGTCAAGTTGCTGCACGACGTGCTGGCAACAAACGGCTGGCTCTTGACGTAGTTTCGTTGATAGCTGATAGTTTTGACATAGCTGCTGCCATGCCATTGATTGGCGCAGCCATGGATGGGAAACGAAGCGGTGCAGTTATCGTCATAGTGGGAGATGACGTGGGCGATGTAGTGTGCCCCATCTTGTCCCGCAAAGTCTTTACCATCGTGACAGACCTTATCCCAGTAGTAGGCTCCGTAGTTGTAGGCGCACTGGCGGCAGTAGTTCATCCAATCGATGCCGATAAGCGGTTCGAACAGGACGGAGTCGGGCTGAGGATCGGGCTCACCGCCGCGGATTTGCAGCGAGGACAGCACCAGGCTAAAGATCTCCTGATCCTGGCACAGCAAGGGGTCACCGCCTTCCGCACGCAGCTGGAACCGCGCCCAGGCCCCGGGCACTGCGACGAAGACTTCTCGGCACAGATCGCCAGCAGGGGTACTTGGCACAACTTCCCAGGCCGGATCTCCGTTGAAGGTCGCCCGGCTGATGGTGTAGCCGCTCTCTTCGTAGTGGGCGATCTCTGGGTGAGCTTGCACGCTTTCAGTATCTACCTGTTCGTCATATTCCTCCACGACTTGGATGGATTGGCGAGCAGACGAGATCGTGAATCCGTAGCTATTTTCGCCGGGACTCGATGGCGCAAACTGCCAGTCGGTGGGATAGAGCACGATCAAGAAGGACTCCTTAAAAGCAAGCCAGTCGGCCGTGGCGGGAATCCAGATGTTGGGGGGCAGGGCTAGATCGGGTAGACCCGCAGATCGCAGGACCAAGGGCAGGAATGCGAGTGAGACCTGGGATGGAGGTTCGGTCGTGAGTACGATCGTCCCTGGAGGCAGGAGATTTCCCATCGCGGCCGGCGCGGGCTCGGGCTGCGCCACTTGGGCCTCGACCAGACGGCGCGCCGCGTCGAGCGTAGCTGCCGCGTCGGGCACATGGCGCCCAAGGTCGTCTCCGGCGCTGCGCGTCAGTTCGCTGGAAGAAGCTGTGGTCCGTTGGTCCAACGGCACACCTTGCGCTGGAGCCCAGGATGGAAAGAGCAGGGCAATGAGGAGCAATACGCTCAATACGCTGGACCGACGATTGCGAGTACGCATTGGAGACTCCTTCTTGGGCTCACCCAATAGACGGCCGGCCGGCAAGCGGAGCACGTACCGGCCGGCCAACGCTTTTCCCTGATTTGAGGCATAGAGCCTCCCCAGCCGCTCCTCAAAGGCCGTATGCCAGGACACACCACCACTGCCGTTGTAACCACAACAACCCAGCCAGGAGTTTGAGGCTGCTGGTGGCAACTCATATTCTTACCCTGGTCTGCCTCCACTGCCCCGGGGCTCCACGGGCAAAATGACACAGAAATCCTACACACTATACCATAATCTATGGTGAAGTCAATGGGAACAAAGTACTGTTTCACTATGGTACCTCACCCGGCCGGGCTGTGCACGCCCCCTTATTCGCGAGAATCGCAACAGCTTGGTCGTGGTGGACCAGCTTTCCAAGCTCGCGCGGAGGAGGCAGCGTGATTGACGTGCGAGTTCTACCCGTTGGGCATCTCCTTGTTGCCATTTTCTGCAATCCTGCGGTATAATAAGGGCAAGGGGCAGAAGACTCTTCTTTCCATCATACCACCTGGGCAAGTGACACAATGTCACAAAGGGGCCGATGATGAAATTCGGTGAGATGTTGCGCCAATGCCGTCTTGGCCGCCGCTGGCAGCAACTGGACCTGGTGGTCGAGATGGAAGCACTGGGGGCCAGGGGCGTCGACCGCAGTACCATCAGCTACTGGGAGACGGGGAAACGGCTCCCCGGGCCCGAGTTGCTCGCCCTGCTGGTGCCTGCCCTGGGCCTGGATGCTGAGCAGGAGCGTCGCTTGCGATTGGCCGTGGTGCAAGAGAAAGGTTACCTGCTCTCCGGCTATGAAGTGCCCTTCCAGGTCCCGCGCGACAGCCCTCATTTTGTCGGCCGCGAGACAGAGATCGCGCAGCTCGAGTCGGCCCTTGGTTCCGGCCAGATTGCCGCCATCTGCGGCATTGCTGGCATGGGTGGGATCGGAAAGTCTGCCCTCGCGGCCCACTTCGCCTTTGTTCACCGCGACCTATTCCCCGATGGTGTTCTCTATGCCTCGTTGCGCGATAGCGACCCCGCGAATGTGCTGCTGTCGTTTGCCGCGGCCTATGGCGGAAGGGTGCCTCCGGCGGCGGACATCGCATCGCGTGCGGCCGCGGTCCGCGCCGCCCTGTCCGGCAAACGCATCCTGGTGATTCTGGACAACGCCGAAGACATTGGCGCAGTGCGCCAGGTCCTCCTGGGGTGCGGCCAGGGCAGTGCCGTGCTAGTGACCACCCGTGACGGTGAGCTGGCTGCTGCGGTCACTGCGGGCCCGGTGCTGCAGTTGCCAGTCTTGACTGCTGCCGAAAGCCTGGCCCTACTGGGCCAGCTGTTGGGCAGCGCGGAACTCTCCGCCGATGTGTCGGCTCGCGAGGTAGTGGCCTTGTTGGGGAATCTTCCTCTGGCGGTGGAAATCGCCGGCCGACTGGCCCATCTGCGCCGGTGGTCGAGCGCCAACCTCCTGGCCCGACTGCGTGACGAGCGGAGCCGGTTGGAGGTCCTGCAGGTAAAAGACCTCCAGGTACGCACCTCGTTCAATCTGAGCTACGAGATGCTGGATGCGGCGGCCAGGTCACTCTTCGCGTCGCTGGGCATTTTCCGCGGTCTGCCCTTTGCCGAAGATGCGGCCAGTGCCGTCATGGAGATCTCGGGTATCGGGGGCAGCCTGGAGCAGCTGGGCCAGTGGTCGCTCCTCTGGGCCGAGGGCCCGCTCTTCCGTCAGCATCCCCTGTTGGCCGATTTTGCCCTGGAGAAACTACGGGCGGCGGCATCGGAAGGCAATCTGCGCGAGCGGCACGCCCGCCACTACCTGGACCGGGTCGAAAGGGAGAATGCGCGCCTGCGGGATGCCGCGAGTGGGACCGAGGCTCGGCAGAGCCTTCGAGACGCGTTTGCGCACATCCGTCTGGGACAGGCCTGGGCCGACGAGACGGGCGCGGACGAAGTAACTGCCCGGTATGCCCTGGCTATGAGCGGTTACCTGGATGGGACCGGTCCCTTCTCGCAGGCGGTAGCATGGACAGAAACCGGGCTGTCCGCCGCACGGCGGATGGGCCGCCGGGACTGGGAAGGCGCCTTGTTGCACAATCTGGGGCGCTCCTACTACTACTGGGGCCATCCGGCACAGGCGGTCGCCTGTCTGCAACCGGCGCTCGAGATTGCGCGCGAGATCGGGGGGGTGGTAGAGGAGGGGCGGTGTGTCGGTGACATGGGCAACGTCCACTACTACCAGGGGCAACTCCGGGCGGCGGTGGACTGCTATGAACGGGCCGCGGAGATTGCACACCAGGTGGGCAACCGCCGTGGGGCAGGGGTCTGGCTAGGCAACCTGGCGCTGTGCTACGAAGATCTTGGCGAAGACACGCAGGCTGTTTTGTACTACGAAAGGGCGCTGCAGATCGCTGTTGAGGTAGGCGATCGCGCGAGCGAAACGACCAACCTGGGCAACCTCGGCGCGACCTATTCCCGACTGGGCGACAAGCGCCAGGCCATGGGGTATCACGAGCGGGCCATCGCCATTGCCCGCGAGATTGGTAATCGCCGGCTGGAGGGAGTCTGGCTCGGCAACCTGGGGGCGGACTGGGCCGCGTTAGGAGCGCATACCCGGGGCATTGAATACCTTGCTCAAGGGCTGCAGATTGCCCGCGAGATCGGCGACCGCTGGGGGGAGGCTTACCGGTTGGCCGACCTGGGAACCGTCCATGCCCAAATAGGAGACCTGGAGCAGGCGGCACGTTGTCACGAGCAAGCCGTCGCTGTGACGCGAGAGCTCGGCGATCACTGGCGGGAGGGCCACTCTCTGACCGCGCTGGGCGAGATCCTCTATCGGCAGGGAGACCATGCCCGGGCTCGCGTTCGCTGGGAGGATGCCTGTTCGGTGCTGGCCCAAGTTGCCGACCAGAAGGAGCCAGCGCACTTGTTGGCTAGGGTCATCCTGGGCTTGGCGATTAGCGATCCCCGATGGGGCACTTCGGGCGCGCGCGAGAGTTTGCTCCAGCCCGTTCTGTCCAGACTGGCGGTAGCTCTCAACCTATCGTCCGCGCCAGGGATGGTGCAAGAGCTGCTCGAGTTTGTCGGACTATTGGCGAGAGCAGGCACCGAAGGACTTGGACCGGTATCAATGGTGTTGGAGGCGGCGCTCCAGGCCAACAGATCGCGGTGATCTAGGCAGCACTCTCGGTTTTGGGCCTTCCACCAAGTTCTCCCAGTTTGTTCCAAGTAGAAACCCAATCCCAGTAATACGATGTGCAGATTCTCCCGCGTCGTGCTATAATATCCCCGCCAACACAAGCAGGAGGGGGCCATGATGGCCCAGGAAGACCTGGTTCAGCGCAGCCGTGCCACCTACGGAAGAGCGCGAATCTCTGCCCGCCCGTGGCGTGCCACCAGCGCGAACACGCGGAACGGCCCGGGGTGTCGCCCGATCCGGGCTCGGGTGAGCACCAGGCCGGGGCGCCGCCACTGCGGGAGGAAACCTCGCTGCCAGGGACTCAGGTTCGCTGCTCCCTACGTAATCTGGCGTGACAACTAGGATCAGAAGATGGCGCTGGAAGCTCTGTTGGGCGCGGTTACAGAGGCGGTCTTCAGCCATGTCCTGGCGCAGACCGGCATAGTGGAGCGGGTCCGGGACTGGCTGGGTCAGGATCCGGCCAAGTTGGCTTTCAAGGTCGCCTTGACCCGGTCCTACTGCGCATTTGCCCGCGCCTATCCCCAATGGACGGCCGCGCTTTTTGACGAGAGCTTCCTTAAGACCGAGGCGGCTCCGGAGCTTGCGCTTATTCTTACCCGGGCCCGCTGCCCGGATGCGGTTGCCCTGGCTGAGCGCTATGTGGGGCACCTGGGCCTGCACGACGCCACCCGCCGCGCGGAATACATCGCGCACTTGACCCCGGTGGCGAAGGATCTGCTGCACTGGCTGGAGGCGGAGCTCAAGGAGCAGCCGGCCCTACAACCGCTCTTTGATCACCGCGCCTTAGCGACGTTGCCCCCTATGGCCGAGGATGTGGCGGCTATTCGTCAGGTGCTGGAGGAGGCCCGCGACCAGGCGGCGCGGTACCATACGGTGGTGGAACAGGCCCAGGGGATGGCGATCGGGGACCATGCCCAGGTGACCAACACATTCATCACCTACATGGGCGGGATATATGCCACCCAGGCCGAACTCTATATCCGCCCCGACCCGGTGTTTGAGCCGCTGCGCCTCGACGAGTTTGTCGGGCGCGCGTGGTTGAGAGAGCAGTTGGACAACTGGCTAGCGAACCCGGACACCGATCGCGGGACCTGGCTGCTGGAGGGGGTAGCCGGTATGGGCAAAACGGCTTTCCTTGCCCACCTGGTCCGCGAGCGCGGCTATTTGCACCACTTTGTCGCCAAGGATGCGGGCAAGGACAAGATCGTCCGTGCTCTGCCGAGCCTCTGTGCCCAGTTGATTGGTCGGTACCAGTTGGAGGCTTACGCCAAGCAGGGCACCCTCCCCTGGCATTTTGCTGGCTACCCTGATTTCTTCGAGAAACTATTGTGGGATGCCGCGAAGCAGCTTGCTGCCGGAGAAAGGCTCGTAATCGTCATCGATGCCCTGGACGAAGCGGAGGTGCCGTCCGGGCAAAACGCGTTGGGACTGCCGCGGACGCTACCGAAAGGGGTGTACTTCCTCATCTCGCAGCGTACAGCCGCCGTGCCGCTGCATCAGGAACCGCACCCTACCTGTGTCAGGTTCACCGCCTACAAACGGGACAACCTGCAGGATATGCTTCTCTACCTGCGAGAAGTCGCTCAGCGGCCGGTCATAGCCCAACAGCTGCAGCAGCAGGGATACCCGGCGGCCAAATTCGTCAAGAAACTACTGCGGAAGAGTGCCGGTGTTTGGATCTACCTACGTTACATCATCAACGAGATCGAGCACGGTGATCGTGCGCTGTCCGATCTAGACAGTCTGCCCTTAGGCCTGGTGAGTTACTACAGCGAGTACTGGGGCCGCTGGCAGAGCAGGTCAGATGATTGGGAACACCTTTACGCTCCCCTGCTGGCGGCCTTAGCTGCGGCGAAGGAGCCGGTCACCTTGGAGCAACTGCGGGAATGGACGGGGGTGAGCGCCAACCCGTGGACGCTGCAGAAGTTACTCGGCACCGATTGGGGGGCTTTCGTGATCGGCACGGACAATCGGTACAGACTCCAACACCCCAGCTTGCGTGATTTTCTGAGCGGGGCGGTGGATCAGTCCCGCCTGGTCCCGTTCGAACGGGCGATCGTGGATGAAATGCAGGACCGCACCCACGGGCTGCACCGGGACATCGCCGACTACTACCAGCAGGCCTGCGCCGGCCACCTGCCGCGTCTGGCCAGTATAGGGGAGGGCTATGGTCTCCGGCACTACGCTGCCCACCTGGCCGCGGCCGGGCGTTGGCCGGAGGCCCACGCCCTGGTCGCCGAGGGCGGCGATGGCCAATCTTGGGCAGAAGCGCGCCATGGCGCCGAGGGCAGCTATGCCCATTACCTGGCTGATTTGGGCCTGGTCTGGGGGGATGCGGATCGCGCGGGGCAGGAAGACTGTTCGGCAGTCGGCAGGCAAGTACGCTATGCCCTCATCCAGAGCAGCATCCGCGCGCTAGACGCCGAGGTTCCGCCCGAGTTATTGGCCGCCCTGGTCGAGTACGAACACGCTGGTTGGACCCCGACGGCGGCGTTGGGCTATGTCCGGAAGATGGCCGAACCCTGGCAGCAAAGCCAAGCTATCGGTATGCTGGCCCCTTTGCTGGCCTCTGGCGAGTTGCTATCCAAGGCCTGGGAGATTGTGCGCAGCATTGCGCTGGAAAGCGCGCGTGCCGCGGCGATTGGCTACCTGGCTCCCTTTCTGGCCCCCCAAATTCCGGCGGGGGTGGTAGCAGAGGCGTATGCGCTGCCCGATGTGTATGCCCGTGGGCTGGCCTTGAGCAGCCTGCTGCCCTATTTGCAGTCGACGCAGCACGGGCAGGTACTGGCGGAGGCCGCGGCCGCCTACGAGACACTGCAAGGCGCAGAGGTTCGGGCCAGTGTGCTGAAGGTATTGGGCCGCCATATTCCCGACTTATTGCCCCCGTTCTTGGAGTCTATTGGCACGATCACCCGGGAATTGGCCCGCGCCGAAGCCCTCAGCGACATGGTACCGCTCCTGCCCCCCGACCTGCTGCCACTGGCCCTGGAGTCCGCTCGGGCAATGGCGGATCCCGGCAGCCGGGGATGGGCCTTGACCGCCTTGCTCCCCCGCCTGTCCCCGCAATCCCAGGCGCCGGTGCTGGAACAGGCGCTCAGCGATGCCTTTGCGGCCCAGGACTATGCGCGGGGCAGGATCTTGTGCCGGCTGCTCGGACACCTTCCTCCCGCTCAGCGCGCACAGGCCCGGACGGAGGCGTTGAACATTGCTGCAGCCATCTATGACGAATCAGCGCGGGCCTGGATGCTTGGGGACCTGGCGGCTGGACTAACCGGGGAGCAACGCGATCAAGGACTCGGCATGGCGCGGTCCATCGAGGACAAGGCGGAGCGCGCCAGGGCCCTATGCGCACTGGCGCGCTCCGCTTCCCTCACGGATCGCGCGGCCCTGCTGGTCGAAGCCCTAGACATCACCCGGGGTATTGGCGACCGGGCCGCCTGCGATAAGGCCATGGCCGCGCTGGCCACCTGTCGGCCAGCGGAGCAACTGCCGCCTGGCCCCCAACATGCCGGGTTGCCCCGGGCATTGGCGGCGGCCTGTGAACGCGAACCCGAATACCTGCGCGCTCCCGCTCTCGGTGACCTAGTCGTACGCTGGGCGGCATGGGCGCAACAAGATCGAACAGCGGCCTATGGTTCTTGGCCACTAGTGCTGCATCGGCTGGCGAGTCGTTCGCGGCCCGCCTTTCTCTCCGACCTGCGGATCCTGGCGCCCATCATCACGGTGCTGGGGGGGGCCGAAGCACTTTCTGCGGCTGGACAGGCGATTCAGGCGGTGAGTCGCTGGTGGCCCTAGTGTGTGGAGAGCGCGCGCCATAAAGCTGGAGGTGTCCGGATGGATTACGAGCGGGGTCTGCGTACCCTGAAGACTCAACTGCCGGCGGCGGAGAGGGAAACGCTCGCCGTCTACGAATCCCGGCTACTGGAGAACCTACATCGGGAGCGGCTATTCGGCTCGACCGAGACGGTCCGTTCCGAACGGGCCAACATCGTCTATGAGCTGAACCGCCTGGCGCAGGAACACCTCCACGTCAGCTACAACGACCTCTGCCAGGGCCGGCCGGGCCCGGCAAGCGACCAGTCCCTGTTTCCGCCCGGGCAGGCCCCTCAGCCCCGGCCGACCTATACGATCAACATCGAGCATGCCGAAGGGCTGGCGATTGGGGACGGAGCCAGGGTGGAGCAGGGCGAGCAGCCACCGCGGCCAGAGTCGCCGGCAGCCCCGCCCGCTGTGTCCATTATCCTGCTTACCCGCGTGGTGCCCACGGCCTACTGCTATCACCTTGACGCGGCCGCATTTCCGCTGGTCACGGTCAAGATAGACAATACCGGCCGCGGCGGCGCCAATAGCAGCCTGCGGGTCAGCGCGAGCATCGAAGGATACAGCGACACGGCCGTCACGACCGTCTCCGCCCCGCAGGGGCAGCTGCTCCAGGTCCAACTGCTCCCAGTACTGAAACCAGAGGCCGTGGCTGGGCTCAACGACATCCGGCCGGCCACACTGCGCGTGACCGTTGAGCAGATCACACCGCTGGATCAGGCGCTGTACGACCAGACCACCTTGATTCGCCTGCACGCGCGGGATACGGCCCTGCTTGCAGTGCAGGCTAGAGACGGCTCGATTGTTGACCTGACCAAGTACCTGGCAGCATGGGTGACCCCGCGCCGGCCAGAAATCGAGCGATTGCTGCGCAAAGCAGCCGAACACCACCCCGAGCGGTGCCTGGTCGGCTACCAAGGAGCTTCTGCACTAGATCAAGCCGCAGAGGTCGTCCGCAAACAGGCCCAGGCGATATTCACCGCGCTCAAGGAGGATGCTGACCTGGTCTATATCAACTCGCCGCTCAGCCTGGGCGCCGAGGAAGGCCAGGTGACACAGCGCGTCCGGTTTCCGGCGGAGAGCCTGGCCGCGGGCAGCTCCGCCAACTGCATTGACGGTGCCGTCCTCTTTGCCAGCCTGCTCGAGCTGGCGGCAATCGATCCCTTTATCGTCGTGATTCCTGGCCACGCCTTTGTCGGCTGGCGCGTCTGGCGGAGTGCGGACCGCTGCGAGTTCCTGGAGACGACCATGATCGCCAGCGACGATTTTGCCGCTGCCCAGCAGTCCGCCCAGGAATTGTACGAGGATGCCATGTCGAAGGGGTACTTTGGCCGGGGGTTGTTCGACCCGGGTGGGTTCGCGCGCCTGATTGACATCCGGGCCTGCCGCAACAATGGGATCTACCCATTAGAATGAGCGAATGCGTTTCAGCAGGGCGCAAGGATGAGTTGATGGATGAGTCCACGGCTGGGGTGGGCGCCCGGAAGCGCCGGAGGTCCCGAGGGCTCAGCAAGTATAATGTCCATGCGGAGGGGTCGCAGGGCGTGGTCGTAGGCGACCATGCCCGCGTCGAGCAGCACTTGCACCGCCTGCCTACCGCCAAACCCTTCCAGTCCCCGCCATTACGGCTACCCCCCCCAGTCCCACCTTGGCGGTAGGTCTCGAGCTAAGCTGCTGGTCGGCCAGTTCGAAGAACCGGTCGATGGCCTCCCGCACTTCGGTCACCAGGGCGGCGACCAGACTCAGGCGCTTTCGGCCTCCTTACTGCCTCCGCACCAGCGGCAGGTACACCGACCAACCGCTGCCGATCAGCACACTGTAGTAGCTGCCGCTGTTATCATCCACCGTCCAGGCCGGCGTGTCGTCGCCATCCAGGGCCAGCAGGAAGAAACGCAAGGTTTGCCCCTGGTTGCCGCTTCCCTGGGCCGGGATGACAAAGGACCAGGCGCCGTCGCCGCTGCCCCCGGGCCCCGTGCCGGCGATTGTGTTCTGGTTGTACGGCGCCGCGTAGCCATAGTACAGGGCCGCGCCGCTCACCCCGTGGTTGCCGCGGGCCGCGTCGCTGACCTGCGCCTGGACCAGGATCGTGTCGCCGACCCCGGCCTGCCCCGGAGCCGCCACGGCCGTGATGTCCGGCCCCAGGCTATCGTCGTCGTTCCCCAACTTGGCACAGGGCAGAGTGCGCTGCTCGAGAGCTACTTCGCTCACTACGGGGAAGTTGCCGTTGGTCCGGCGGATCGCCACGGTAACGGTGCCATCGCCAACGTATGTCCAGATGGGGATCGGCAGGGATACCCGGTGCGCCAATCCGTCGCCCAGGCTGACGCTGTAGCCGGTGTCAAAGTCATCCAGCCACACCGTCTCCAACCGGCCGGTCCCGTCTTCCTCGTAGAGCGTCAGGTTAAGCTGGTAGTCGCGGCCCGGCAGGAGGTTGTCGAAGCGGTAGCGCAACTCGCTACCGGAGATTGTCCGCACCGTCTCGGCCGGGGTGGTTCCCCAGGATTGGCTGCCGTAGCCGTTCAAGTATCCGTAGCCAGAGGCACTGCTGTAGGCCGGATCGCGGGCCGGGTCCGGGCCAGAGTCCAGGTATACGTACTGGATCTCGCGCAGCGCCTGCTCGCTGACCACGGCGCCGGCCAACTGGGCGCAGCGCACGGACGTGGTGATGGCGTGGTCCGCGTAGAGCGCCGGGTCGAGGAGCATGGAGAGACAATGCACCTCGCCACCGGTGAGGGTGATGGAGGTGCCCATGTCGAAGCCATCCACCCAGACCGTTTCGGTTCGGCCGGCCCCGTCGCCCTCGTATAGCACCAGGTCCAGGTGGTACATAGCCGGCAGCAGCAGATGGTCGAAGCGGTACTGCACGCCGGTATCCCCGTCCGCGTTCCAGCGCACCGTTTCGGTGGGCAGCGCGCCGCCGCCCCAGGTCAGTGGCTCCCCGTTGAGGTAGCCGTAGCCAAGCGTCGACGAGAAGGCTGGGTCGGGGGAACTGCCGCTGTCCATGTAGACCTCGGGACCGATGCCGACGTAGAACTCTCCGGCGCCCTGGTTGTTGGACTCGTCGCCCTCGCGCACAGCGACGCCAGCGTCAGCCACGGCGTAGAGGGTGTGCGGTCCCAGCGGGCCGGCCGTCCAGTTCACCGTCGCCGTGAGCGCGGCGCCGGCCGGCAGGGTCAGTGTGACGGCGCTGAACGCGGTCCCGGCACCCGGCACGCCGTCGTAGAAGCGGAGGACGCTGGCCGCAGCGTCCGACTCACCGACGTTGGCCACGGTCGCCACCACGGTGGCGGACTCGCCATTGTGCAGCAGCGGCGGCGTGGCCCCGAGCGCCGTGACCTGCAGGTCCGGACGTGTGCGCACATGCAGTGGCTGGCCGGCCTGGTTGTTGTCCTCATTGGTCTCGGCGATGCGGTTGTAGGGGTCGAGGCGCACCGTCACCGTCAGGTCGCCACCCCAGCCGGTGGTGTCCCAGGGGATGGCAACCTGGGCCGTGCCGCTGGCCGGGACGGTGGCTATGAACGCGCTGCCCACCAGCGTGTTGCTGATGACGGTGGCCGCCACGAGCGGGCCGTTGTCGTCCGGGCCGGCGTTGTGCACTGTGACCAGCACGTGCACTAGGTCGCCGTCGGCGGGGTCGGGGTTGTCGAAGGATATGTCGTCGGCAGCGATGTGCGCGTCCACGTCGGGGCCGTGCGCCAGGTCCAGTTTGGTCAGGAAAAGATCACCTGATGTGTCCAGCGAGAGGCTGATGGGAACGACCACTTTGCTGCCGTAGGGGTCGGGCAGGGTGTGCAGATAGGTGTTGAGGCCAGCAGCCAGGTCGGGGGAGGCAAGCACGGCTGGCAGCGTCGGCGCGCCGGTGTAGGTCCACTCCACGCTGCCGTCGGCGCCGACGTCGAGGCCGGCGGTGACGGTTGGCACGTCCAGGTCCAGGAGCAAGAGATCGAGGGTGGCCATGGCATACTCGCGTTTGTCCAGGCCGACGTGAAAGAGCAGGGTTCCTGTTTCGGTGTACTGCGCCCGCTCACCGAACTGCAGGTCGTAGCGTTCGTGGTTGGTGACGCTCACCGGGAGGGTGATCTCGACCTGGTCGCTGCCGTCGGCCAGCTTGCGGACGATGTAGCAATTGAGCTGCTGCGTGCTGGCTTGGGGAGTGGTGGTGCCCGTAAAGGACTGGCAGTATTCCAAACGGATACGGCCGACGCCTCCAGGTGCTCCGTTCTGCCCCGGATCCTGTCCGAGACCACCTGCTCCGCCGAGAGCGGCTACACTAGTACCCACATCGGCCACTTGAGTTCTGACTAGAACAGATCCTCCCGAGCCTCCTCCGCCGCCATCCCCCGGCCATGAGGGCTTATCGACCCCAGAATTACCATTCGATATTAGACTTCCATTTACCTGGGCCTGGCGCGCGGATACCAGGACAATTCCCCCGCCGCGGCCACCCGCACCTCCCGGGCCGCCCGAGCACTCCCAGTCTTGGTACCCGCCTCCGCCTCCCGATCCTAAAAAGATAACTGAGAGGTCCGGTGTTCCATAGGCAGCGCCATGCATATCCTTGCCAAATGGTGGAATACTTCCGGGAGTCCCATATCCTGCGCCACAACCACCAGCGGAACTTCCAGCGTAGTCCGCTCCGTTACCCCCTCCTCCATCATTAGCCGGAACACTACAGCCGTTGCTGCAGCAGTTAGGAGTTGTTCCGTTGTAGGATTCTCCCGCATAAGCGTGGCAGCCACAGCGATAACCTCCACTCCCGCCCAGGAAGCCCTTCCCGGTCATGTTGATAGTCCCATCGACGGTAAGATTATCGCGGACGCGAAAGACCAACATTCCGCCCGTCTGTCCATCCCAGGCAGGAGCGGTCAGGGTGCCGCCACTCTGTACTGTAACAGCTCGATATTGCGGCACCTTGATTGCCTGTGCGTGACCAGCCGTGGTGTCATAGACATAGGTCAGAGAATCAGCCAGAGTCCAACTCGTGGGCGAGTTTATCGCCGCAATTTCGCTGAACTCCCACACCCCGACGTTGGCGGTTCCCTGGGTCTGATGGAAGAGGATGAGATCCCCCACCTGAAAGCCGTCAGAGTTAATCGGTGATGCGGACGTGCCGGCGGCCGAGACGTTTACTCTGACTGTGTTTATCTCAATTGTCTGCCCGGATTCCACGATTAGATCCCCGTCGCGCCCGTCCCCAAACATGCCAAAAGGCGCCGTCTGTCCGGAGAAATCCGGCCCGTACTCGCCCACCCCGGCCAGCGCGCCGGTCATGCTGTAGACGTAGAGCGGATGGACCCGCGCGTAGTCCTCGGCAATGTTCTGGGTGAAGGTGACCACGTCGCCGGCCGTGTGCGGGCCGGGGATGTAGGCATAGCGGTCCCAGGGGTGCAGGGCGTCGCGGGAGTAGGATAGGGCAGCCTCGGAGAGAGCCTGGATATTGCCGGTGATGGCGATGTCGACCGCGGGGTGCTGCGGGTCGTTCGTGCGCAGCCGGAGGGTATCGGAATAGGAGCCCACGGGCAGGCCGGCCGTGTCCAGGGTGACCGAAATGGCGGCAATGTCGCCCGCCAGAATAGTCCGAATGCCGGTCGCCGCATCCGCGATATGGACAGATAGTGGGACTGCTACGTACACCTGCAACGGCACCAGACCGGTATTCGCCACGTAGAAGGTGTGTAGCAGTTCCTGGCCCTGGACCGCAGGGGCAAAGTTCCAGGACAGGTCGGTCTCGGCCATAGCCAGGGCCGGCCTGGGGTCAGCCTGGAAGCTGGAGAGCGGGCGGGCCACGCGGACGATGACGTTCCCTTGCCAGTCTGTCCAGGAAGCCATCACCATGTAATCTTCGTTGACATCATAGGTGGGGGAAAAGGCTGTGGTATCCCACGGGACCGGCACCACTGTGGGTCCTGCGGGCAGGGTCTCCGTGACGGGAAACTCGGCGGCCACGGTGCCGCTCATGTTCACAAACTTTAGAGACAGATGGCTGTCTGTCAGGGTGGTATCGGCCGGCCAGGAGGTCACAACATCTGTCGTGTAGTTTCCGGAAGCCGTGATGGCAGCCGTGGTAACGATCTCCAGTCCGAGACCTCGGAACATCCGGTCGCTGTAGGCCGCCAGGTCCTCTGTCGGTGTTCCCAGGATTACCGGGGTGATGAAGCGGTGGTTTCCCTGTGGATCGTCGTACGAGATGATCGCGACCGGTGTTGTGTAGGGCTCCTGGTTGATTACGTACTGAAACGTATCTTGGGGTGGCAAGGCGGTTATGGTAAACACATCGCCGGCCTGGATGCCGCCCGATAGAAATCCTACCCGCACACCCAAGTCTCCTACCGGGAGAGGTGCGGGCGAAGCATACCCCACGAGGTCCAGGGTGCCGTTTGCGCCCAGGCCGTCGTCCCAACCGATATGCAGGGAGTCTGTAGGCACCTGTCCGCTGTCCAGTGCCGTAAAGGTGTATGCCCGGTCGCGATCGCCGGCATAGTAACCGCTCTTTAGCGGCCGGGCCGTACCATGCCAGGTCGCCTCGCTGTAAGAAGGAGGCAGGATGCGGCTGCCCACAACGATATGCCGCAGCGCTGGCACCCGGCCAGAGCCGCCGATCGTGTTGTTGGTGACGCTGATGCTGGCATCGGGAGCAATCATCACTGCCTCTACGCCGTAGGCGTCGTAGAGGCCGCTGTTGAGAAAGCCTAGGGTCGCCGTGACGTGATTTTCGCCACGGAAGGTGTGCAAACCGGCCGTCAACTCGGGCTGGGGATGGTCGGACGGATCGTACCTGTCAGTACCCAGGTAGATCTCGGTGCGGTTGTTGTAGCCGTCCTGATCGCTGTCGTTGTTGAAACGGAGCAGCGTGATGGATCCCGGCACCGCGGGGACATCCTGGAACGATTTGGCGACACCGCTGGCGTCGTTCACATAGATGTTCCACCACTCTGTGCCCGCAACAGCATGCCGGCACCAAAGCGTGCTCCCTGTTCGGTAGCTCGCCTGGCACCACGATGGGGTGTCTGGACGATACTCCGGTGTCCAGAGCGCGTTGAGGATGCCGTTCGGATCCGTGTCGTGTGGAAAATAGCGCACCAGCACATCCAGCAGAATCTCCCCTTCTTTCCATGTCGGGATTACGTAGGTGTCGACAGACTCGTCGCCGTCGTCGATGCCGTCGTCAATGGCGATCCGCAGGCCGGCGCTGATGGCGTCCTGGTAAAAGAGCTCGTCGATCCCGTAGGAAAAGTCCTCGGCGACGACGTATACAGTCCCCCCCGTGTCCATGGCGGCCATCTGCTGCAGCGTAAGGGGTAGGCGGGCTGAGGTGTAGCTGTGGACTTCGTCCGGCATGAAGTTGGTGAACAGCGGATCCGGTACGGGGATGCCGCAGTCGCTCGCCCCGACGTAGTACGTGCAGATGCGTTCGCCACCCACATACACGTTGAATGCCAGGTTCGAGATCTCGCGGGCATACTCCGTGCCCGAGTTGCGCACCTGGAAGTCGAACCACAAGACTGCCGCTCGCGAGGAATCCACCGCGGTCGCAGTGCCCCAGGATTCCTGGCTGGAGAAAGCCTCGCCGCTGGTGACCGTCTGTTCCTCGTACTGCTCGGTTGTCGTCGTCTGTGCTCCGCCCCAGGAGCGGCCGTTGGTGTACGTGGTGCTCGGGCGCTGCACCGGGAACTGGACCTGGATGACCGGCTGCGCCGACACCTGACTCGGCTGCTGGCCGAAGCGATATCCGCCAACGCCCCCAGGAAAATCTTGGGATCCCGTTGTGTAGTAGTAGCTCTCTACCATGTCTGGGGAAAAACTGTAGCCGGCCTCCACGCCCAAGTCCAGGTTCTGGAAGATGGACTTCTGCAGCCGGTCAATCCCGTTCTCGATGGAACCGGCGATCTGCGGCCCATACAGCCCGCCCAGGTAGAAGAGGTAGTTGATTCCCTGTCCCATGATAGTCCCGGCATCGTGGGCAAAGCATCCGCCCTCGTATAGCAGGTCGACGATGGGGAGGCCAGATGGGCCCGGCGAGACGTAGCAGGCGGCATTGATCCATTCGTCCAGGGTCTGAATTGCGCTTTGGGGTGGCTCATCGCTTTCCAGAAACAAAGGCTGCAGGAGCGGCCCCTTGCCATCCGGTATGGTGTGCGAGAGCTCCTGCCACTCGTTCCAGGTCACGGTGTTGGCCACACTCGTGCTGGTGCCCTTGGTTTCCGAGGTGCTATAGGAGTGTTCCTCCCCCTGCGAGATGACATGATCTGTCGTCACGATGGAGACCGCCTGCATGTTCAAGGAGGAGGGAACCACGTCGACCTCTGGCACCGGGAAAGCCGCGATCAGGGGGTGGGTGCCAGGGGCCTTGACCCAGGCCGGCATCTCGGCAAAGACGATCCCCCAGTCCTCGTTGCGCGGCAACGCCCCGTAGCCACAGAACCCACCACCTGGGCAGTAGGTGATGCCAAAGAGCTCCTGTCCGTCGTCGAACTTGTCCCGATCGGTGGACTCCCGGTATTGATCCAATCCCAGGTCCCAATGCTCAGCCATGTCGGGGATCGCGTCCATATCGTCGTCATAGCAGTCAGGATGGTCGGGCGGCCAGCCGACAAAGGGCTTACTACTTGCCGGTGGACCGTCCCGCTCGTTCTGCAGCCATTGCTTCAGTGCGATAACCTCGTCTCCGTCGCTCACGCCGTCGCCATCGGAATTGGGGTTGAGCGGGTCGGTACACCACCACTGCTCCTGGGTGTCACTCAGCCCGTCACCGTCGCCATCCACGGTCTGCAGTGAGGCCAGTCCGGCCCGCTGCTCCGCCGTGAGCGCCAGGCGAACCGGATCACCTCGCTCGCGCGCGATTTGCCCAGCCTCCAGTTGCGGCTGCAGGCCCTGCACCAGCCATGGCTTTTCTTTCCCATGGGCGTTGAGCAGCGACTCCAGGGAGTCGGCCTGCAGCGGGCGAAAGCCCAGCCGGGCCAGCGATTCCAGCTGCTCCTTGTCAGCCAGCAGCAGCCCCCAGTCGGCCCCGCGGTCGAGCACGGTCATGCCGAGCCGCTCCAACCGCTGCCAGTCGGCCGGCCCCGGGACCGCCACGCGAGTACGGAAGAGGCCCAGTGAAGAGAACTGGGCCGGCGCGTCTTGCTTTTGGGCCGACGATAGATGGAGAGGCGAGAGTATCAGACCAAGCAGAACAACAGCACTCACGACGCGATAGAGACGGGCGAATCCCTTCATGGAAGACCTCCTTCTGTGCGCGCTGCAGCAGTTGCACCTTGCCCCATCTCGCCTCGTGGCGCGATGGGCGGGCACCTCTCTTGCATCCCATGCTCCTCCTGCCCCCCGATCTCTGCTATGCTCCGGGCAATCGGGGATTGGAGCAGCTGGAAGAGAAGGAGCGTCAAGGTGGCACCCTGGCGTCTATCTTACGGCGCAGGGGTCGGGCTGTCAATAGGAGAAAAGTACCGTTATGCATGGTACCCCTCCGCGCCGTCACCCCGCGGCGGTGCTAGGGCCAAACAGTATTGTCGGGTGGCGTATCCTTCGTTGAGGATTTTGACGGCCCGGCCGGGTCACGTGGTCAGCAATCCAGTGGTCGCGACTGCCACGGGAATACACCGCGCCTCGGCGCGCAGGTCTCACGGCCCGGCCGGGCCATTCGTTCCGCACCAATTTCCCGAGGGAAAGATACACTACCACACCCCACGCAGGATGCGGCCCCAGCGCGGGGGCAGTGGGGCCAGCCGGGTACACCCGCTGCGCACGGGGAAGGAGTCGCCCTCGTTGAGCAGGTCGTCCAGGCGGGTCCAGTGGGCCGGCAGGCCGCGCAGCTCCAGCGCCACGGTCTGGCCGGCCGCGTTGGCTGCCACGACGACGCCATCGTCCGGGGCCTGCCGGAGGAAAGCCAGCTGCTCGGCGGCGACGTGCAGCTGGCGATAGTCGCCGTGGCAGAGGGCCGGGGAGGCGCGGCGGATGTGGGCCAGGTGGGCGATGGCCGGGGCCAGGTCGGGATGGGGGCCGTTCCGGCCGGCCGCGGCCAGCTCCAGGTGCGGCCGCAGGGCCCGGTCGCTGTCGCGGGTGCGCTGCCCCTCCAGCCCCCACTCGCTGCCGTAATAGATGGAGGGTACGCCGGGCATGGTCAGGAGGAGGAGGTAGAGGGGATAGAGGTGGGCCGGCTCGCGCAGGCTGCTGGCGACGCGGTTCACGTCGTGGTTGTCGGCAAAGGCGTACAGCGGCAGCCGGCGGTACAGCCCGTCCGGGCCAAACTGGCGGTTCAGGGCGTAGGCCAGCTCGAAATAGTTGCGGTCGACGTGGCTGGAGTAGAGGCTCTTGTAGCCCTCATAGTTGGTCACCGAGTCGAGCGTCGCGGCGTTGGCCCAGCGGCGGTAGTCGCCGTGGACGACTTCGCCCAGCAGCCAAAAGTCGGCCCGGCGGCCCCTGGCGAAGGCGGCCAGCTCCCGTAGAAAGGCCAGGTCGATGCTGTCGGCGGCGTCGAGGCGCAGGCCGGCGAGGCCAAAGTCGGCGATCCAGGCGGCGACGGCCTGGAAGAGGTGCGCGCGCACCTCGGGATGGGCCAGGTTGAGCTTGACCAGGTCGTAGTGGCCGCTCCAGCCCTCATAGTGAAAGGGGTCGCCGTAGGGGCTCGGCCGGCCAAAGTCGAGGCCCTGGAACCAGTCGCGGTAGGGCGACTGCTCGCCGCGCTGCAGCAGGTCGCGAAAGGCCCAAAAGTCGCGCCCGACGTGGTTAAAGACGCCGTCCAGGATCAGGCGGATGCCCCGCTGGGACAGTGCCGCGCTGAGGCGTCGCAGGGTATCGTCGTCGCCCAGGCGGCGGTCGACGTGGTAGTAGTCGGCGGTGTCGTAGCCGTGGGCGGTGGACTCGAAGAGCGGCCCCAGGTAGAGCGCGTTCACCCCGAGCACCTGCAGGTGGTCCAGCCAGCTGTGGAGCCGCTCCAGGCGCGGCGTGGGGGCGGAGGAAAAGTCGTTCCGCGCCGGGGCACCGCAGAGGCCGAGGGGGTAGATATGGTAAAAGACCGCTTCGTGGGACCAGTGGCGCATCGTCGTGTACCTCCGTAGTGTACTGGACAGTATAGTATCTGAGACAAAAAAAGAACCTGGTAACCGAACCACCAAGGAAAAGAAGAGAACGACTGACAAGAACCTTGGTATCCGTTGTGGTTCAAACCGCCTACGAATAGATGCCGTGCATGAACTGGTGTACGGCGCGGTAGACCAGCTCGTCGTCGAGGTTGGTGTAGCCGTTGAGGGCCAGTCCGGCGTAGGTGTCGATCATGCCGACGAAGGTGGCGGCGTAGGCCTGGTGGCGGCCGCGCATGTTGCCGTGGTCCTGGGCGGCGCACAGAAAGAGGGCCTCGACCCGGTGGTAGACCTGCTTGTTCCACCCGGCCACGGCCTGAAAAGGCACGCTGGCCGGCGGGGCAAAGGACAGGGCCAGGCGCAGCCGGTAAAAGGCCGGCCGTTCGCGGGCAAAGCGGAAGAAGGTCTGCACGACCCGGTAGAGGGTCAGGGGCAGGTCGCCGGCGTAGGCCGCGGCGTCACCGACGGCCTCGGCGAGCGCGCCGTACTGCTCCTGCAGCAGCGCCTCGAGCAGCCCCTGCTTGCTGTGAAAGTAGTGGTAGAGGGTCGGCTTGGTCAGGCTGGCCGCGGCGGCGATCTCTTCCACGCTCACGGCCTCGTAGCCGCGGGCGGCAAAGCCCTCCAAGGCGTGGAGCAGTATCTTGCGGCAGTTGTCCATCGTTTGCCCCTTGCGCCAGCACCTGGCGCAAGGGGCATTATACCACTCGGTATAGAACCTGTCAAGGAAGAGAGGGCACAGATACTGCATGATTCGTTGAGGATTTTCTTATGCGGCCTCCAGAATGGTCTGCATCAGGGGCTCCAGCCACGGGTCGCCGCTCCAATGTCCATTAAGCCGGGCGGCAAGGAGGGCGAGCGTCGCTTGAGCGCCTGGGTCAGAGATCGAGCAATTCCTGCAGCAAGGCCCGGAAGACCTCCCGCGCGGCTGCTTCGGCCGAGTCGTGTTAGCGGGCCGCCGGCCTCGTGGGGTGTTTGCGCTCGCGGACCCGCCGCTGGTCCATTCGGGGTGCGGCACTGCGCGTGGCCGGTGGTCACCGCGGGCCCACTCATTCGCTGCTATGCCTGAGTCTCACCGCCGTGGTTGGGCTGCTGCGGCGGGAGATGATCATCTGGTGGGCGCTGCCCCTGGGCGTACTGGCGTACCTGCTGCTAGCGCTCGTCCCTGCGGATTGGTTCCGAACAGTAGTTAGAGTAGGCGGTCCGTGGAAAGCCGGGAAAGCCGTGTGCCTGTCCGCTACTTCGCATCGGAGCTGTCCACCGTCTCCTGCTCCAGCAGCCACTTGGCGTGCCGCACGAGTTCGCCAAGCTTGCCGGGGTCGCGCCTGGCGATCTCCCGCGCGATCTCGAACCATTGGGCAAACGCAGGCATTTCCTCGATGAGCGCGGCGATTTCCTGCTCGCGGGCGATAGTGTCGGGCTCGATGAGACCGACCTGCCGAAGGAGGGAGATGCTGTTCACTTTGAGTATGCTGGCGAAGTCACGGAGATAGCGCCAAGAGGGAGAACGGCGACCGCGCTCCACATCGGACACATAGGACTGCCTTACCCCCATCCGCTCAGCAAGTAGTCCCTGGGTCATGCCGGCATCTCGACGAATTCGCCTAAGGATCTCACCTGTGTCCTTCATGGCCTTGGGTCCGCCCCCCTACGATTTCCGCAATCGGTGGCAGCTTGGTATTGACGCACACAAGTAGCGGAGTCCATTGCGTATATCGCATATGTGTATACTGACACTTGACAACATACCGAATTTGCGATATAATACTTTCATCAAGTAAACCCTTGATAGTAGAGAGTAGACCAATGAACGACGTGATGTCTCTCAAGGATCGGGCGCTCAAGCGAGCGGTAGTGCAACTCGCCATCGAAAGGTCGCGTCAAGAAAGTCGCTTGGTTCGCGAGTCCGACATCCTGCGCGAGGCGCTCCTCTGCTTCGGCCCACTTGCTCCCTACCTTGCTCGGGAAGCAAAAGGCAAGGAGGCGGTATGATCAATATGTAGAACGCCAGGACTAGATGTGCGGCCGGCCTGCGCCAACAGGCCGACCGCTGGCACACCCGGTGAACGGACCACCGAGCAGGCCTACACCATGCTACCCGATTCAGGGCAACATGTCAAGGTGGCCCGTTCGCCGAATTATCAGCGGACGGGCATTTTCATGCCCCTAGCCGGGCCAGCCTTGGCCCAAAGGAGAATCGATGGCAGAACCCAAGCCCACGCTCGAAACTCAGGTAATGGAGCCGGCTCCAGTCGGCTATCGGGCGATCGCGCACAATAGCCATCCACGGACCGAGCCACATCGGCGGAACGACAAAGGGCGAGGAAGTCTACCGGCCCATGTCCGCGCAGCCCTCGAACTGCTCGACCGTAATACCGAGATGTGGATTGCTCGGAGGGTAGCAAGAGTCCAGGCACACCAGCGCCTGGATGAAGTCCACCTGGCTCTGGAGCCATGGAGCAGTACTGACTGGGCCGCTGCCCAGTCTGAGCTCTGGTTGGCCCAGGTGATCTATGAGCAGGCGGAGCTAGAGGAACGCATTGCGGAGGCGGAGCTGATAGCGGCGCGCCTGCGCTGCGAGCTGCTCATGCTCGTAAAGGGACGAGACGTAGAGGAATCACTGGCGATGGAAACCAGTAAAGGAGGAGCGCGATGTACGAAGTCAAGGTAAGAATCCGAGGTATTGTTCCACTGCTGCAGCACAAGTTCGCTTCACTGGACAGCCTGATGGAGGGGGCGACCAAGAAGACCGGCGCCAGTGACTACTCCCTGGAGTGGATGGACACCATGTACGTCAGTCCTGACGGCTTCCTCTTCCAGCCGGCGGCCCACATCGAGGGGGCCCTGGTCAACGCAGCGGTCCTGTTCAAGGTCAAGGGGCGCGGCGGTAAGACCTGGAAGGACGCGGTCCGGGCCTACAGCTATGTGAAGCCGGAGGAGATCATCCACCTGTGCGGCGGAGAACCCGTCTGCGCCCCAGGGCCAGAGTTGCTGCGAAACCCCACGGAGCACCTCCGGGTGGATGTCCGCCGGGTCAAGATCAATCGTGCGGCAGTGGCCCGTTCCCGGCTGCTGATTGCGGCAGGTTGGGAGCTGGCGTTCCGGGTCGAGGTCCACGACGACCAGGTTCGCCCCGATGTTTTGAGGGCAATCGCAAATGAGGCCGGCCGCGCGGTGGGCATCGGGGATTTTCGCCCCCGCTATGGGCGCTTCGAGGTTGTCGAGTTTGAGGTCCAGCAATAGCTTCAGGCGTGGCCAGCCGAGGCGCTCTCAGGCGTGGTCGGCCGCGGTGAACCGTGGCGTGGCGCGACACGGCATGGCTTGCCACGGCGAGGCGCGGTGAGGCCGGGCAAGGTTCCCGCCCCCTCGGCGAAAGCATTCGCTCCAGGCGAGCCGATGTCAGGTCTGCCGCGGCGCGGTACGCCGTGACGTGACAAGGCACGGCATGGCACGCCGAGGTGAGGCGCGGCGAGGTAAGGCATGGTCTACCCCTAGACTGGTACAAGGCAGCCGCCTGTGGCCGGGCGAGCCGATGTTAGGTCTGCCCAGGTGGCGCAGGCCGTGGTCTGTCCAGGCGCGGCATGGCCTCCCAAGGTGTGGCGCAGCAAGGCATGGTCCCCGCTCCCGCCCAAGGCCCGGCGGGGCAAGGTTGGCCGTGGCGTGGCGAGGCTCGGTCTGGCCAGGTAGGGCGAGCCAGGGTTCAACCCAAGCGACCGTCAAAGGAGCACCCCATGAAGCGTCCCCGCTACGTCCAGTGCACCGGCCCCGAGTGGGAGAAGCAGCGCATGCGCGCCCTGGTGCGCGACGACTTCACCTGCCAGTGGCCGACCGGCTGAACGGAGAACGACGGTGGGCCGGAGACCCGCCTGCGTTTCCTCGTCGTGCACCACCTGCGCCTGCGCATCCACGGGGGGACCCACGATCTGGAGAACCTCCAGACGCTGTGCCGGAAGCACCATGCCGACATTCACCCGCACCTCCGAGTAGAGCTGGAGGCGGCGGCGCGGGAGCTCAGCGTGGGCCCCGAGAAAGAACTATGATCGTTCGGCACGGCTCGGCCGGGTGCGGCTAGCTTTGGTTAGGCGCGGTCAGGTTCGCTGGGGTGAGGTTGCCCATGGGGTTAACAAAGAAAACTCCCGCCGACTATCGCGAGATCGCCCGCCAGCGCTGCTTTCGCTGGCTGGGCCCGGCGGTTCCCACCACGGCGACGCCGACCACCTGGGAGTGCCCCCACGGGCACCGCTGGGCGGCGCGCTACAAGGACGTCCAGCGCGGCAGCGGCTGCCCCCTCTGCGCGGGCAATATCCCCAGGACTCCCGCCGACTACCACGCCCTGGCCGCGGCGCGGGGCCTCGAGTGGCTGGGCCCTCCCGCGGTCACGAACAAGGATGCCACCTGGTGGGCGTGCCCCCAGGGCCACCGCTGGGCGGCGCGCTACAACAACATCCAGCAAGGGACGGGCTGCCCGGCTTGCGCCGGGAATACCCCCCGCGGGCCCGCCGACTACGAGTCCCTGGCCGCGGCCCGGGGCTTCCGCTGGCTGGGACCTGGGGTCGGCAGCGTCCGCGCCAAGACGCGCTGGGCCTGCGCCCGTGGCCATGAATGGGCTGCCACCTACAACGCCATCGCCCAGGGCAGCGGCTGCCCCATCTGCAGCCGCCACGTCCCCAAGACTCCGGCCGACTATGCGGCTTTGGCAGCGGCGCGCGGCTACCGCTGGCTCGGCCCGGCCGTTCGCAGCGTCGACATCCCGACGGAGTGGATGTGCGCCCAGGGGCACCGGTGGCGCACCTCGTACTCCGCCCTGGCCCAGGGCCGCGGCTGCCCGCACTGCGCCGGCAATGCCCCCAAGACGCCGGCGGACTATCACGCCCTGGCGGCGGCGCGGGGCTTCCGCTGGGTTGGCCCCGCCGTCCCCAATGGGCACACCAAGACCACTTGGGAGTGCGCTGAGGGCCACCAGTGGGCCGCGCGCTACCACGACCTCCAGCGCGGCGCGGGCTGCCCGCTGTGCGCAGGCTGCGCTCCCAAGATCGCGGCGGACTACCACGCCCTGGCCGCGGCGCGGGGCTTCCGCTGGTTGGGTCCGGAGGCGCCCACGGTGACGACCAAGACTGTCTGGGAGTGTCCCCAGGGCCACCAGTGGGAAGCGCACTACAACAACATCCAGCAGGGCAGCGGTTGCCCGCAGTGCGCCGACATGGTGGAGGGGGTGCGCGTCTCCCAGCCGCAGCGGGCGCTCGCGGCGCTGCTGGGGGGCGCGCTCAACTACCCGGCAGGGCGTTACCGGATCGATGTGGCCTTGGATCCGGCCGGTGAGCGCATCGCCGTGGAGTACGATTCGTGGTACTGGCACGCTGGTGCGGCGGAGCGAGACTCCCGGCGCGACCGGGTGTTGCGCGCGGCGGGCTGGCGGATCTTGAGGATCAGGGCCAACGGCGCCCTGCCCGGCCCGGAAGAGCTCGCGGCGGCGCTGAAGCGATTGCGGGGTGGAGTGCAGGCGGTCGAGATCGTACTGGACGACTGGGGGGAGGGGCCGGTCTTTGCCGCGGGCGAGGGGCCAGCGGAGCCGCAAGGCGCCCCTCGTGGGGACGCTCCAGTCCGCCGCGCGTAGAACGGCGAACGGCCCGCGTTGACAATAGAACACAAATGTACTAATATGGTGCCGAGCTGTTCGTTGTGCCGCGGCGCGACCCACCCTGGCGACTCGCCGGGGCGGCGCGCGGGGGCAAGCCTGTGGACCACCCGTCTGGAGGAGAACGCCATGCTGCAAACGAAACCGGCTGAATTTGGCCCGCTCTACGACGAGCTACTTCTGTGGACCCGGGATAGACTCGCCGCCATCCTGCGTGAGGTGAGCGCCCGCAGGCACTGGGCTCCCGCGGCCATCGCCGCGTGGCGTGCGGGCGCGGCAGAGGCCGTGCGCACAGCGGCCCGCGAGGCCGCGGCGCAGTCTCGCCTGGTCCGGCAGGCGCTGGCGGGGGAGATGCCCGACAGCTACACGGCGTTCGAGTGCGGGTGGGAGCTCGATCCGGAGGCGGAGCCGCCCCCCCGCTCGCGCCTGACCTGTCCGGCCCGCTGGACCGAGGCCGACCGGGCCGAGGTGCGCCGGGTAGTCAAGGCCCTGGGGTCCTGGCCTGGACTTGGCGACCCGCCTCCCCCTGGCGATGTCGAGTTGGGCCCGGTGCGCCTGCAACACCCGGTCCGGCGAGGCCCCGCCGTCGTGGGCTACGTCGACATCCACGCCGCCTTCTCTGCCTGCCGGCTGGGTGTGGCGGGGGTTACGGACTATGAGGAAGACATGGAGTACCGGGAGGAGCGCTGGGTACTGGACTGTGCCGCCCGCTGGCGCGGGGCTCTGCCCACGCGCGAGCAACTCCGTTTGCCCTCTTGGACAACCACTGTAGGCAGCCCCGAAGAGAACCCGCAGACGGCCTGCTTCCTGGTCCGGCCGGAGATCCCGTCGCTGGCGCAGCTGCTGCGGGAGATCAGCACCCTGGCGGTCTACGAATCGGGAATCTACCTCGTCGTCTCGCCCGATGACCGTTTCGCGGACGTTCTGCGCGAGCAGGGCGTCACGTTGGTGCCGTTTCGCGTGGGGACAGCCCATGCTCTGTCCTAGGCTGATGGGCACGCGGGCGATGAAGAAGCTTTTCAGGCGCAAGCGGTACACCGGCTTCTCATCGGCGTATTCCTCCCCCCCCATCCAGAACTCGCCGGCCGGCACCTCGACCCACTCCGGCTCGCCGTAGGGTGGCGTCCAGTACCCGGCCCCGGAATTCGCCAGGGCCGCGGCCGCGACGCTGCGCCGCGCGACCCATTCCCGGGCGCCCAGCCGCCGCCACAGGCGGGCCAGGAGCGGCGGCGGGGACTCCAGCCCTTGCCGCAGCCGCCGCTGCACCTCGCCCAGCAGATCGCCCTCCACCCGCCTCGGCCCCACGTCGCGCAGGCACTCGGCGGCCAGCACCAGGTTGTGATACGGCTCCGGCTCCTGCCTCAGCTCGGCGAGGGCCCGGATCAGCCGGGTGGCGCGCGCGCGGCTCTGCGTGCTCAGGTGGCCGGCCGCCAGCAAGATGACCTCCCGCCACCAGGGGTCGGGCACGCGGGCCAGAGTTTAGGCCACGTTGTCGTCGCGACCGTCCGCCGTCGGCGGCGCGGCCCGCGCCCGTGTCCGCACGGCCGGCCGGCGGGACGCCCACCCGCCGTTCTCCCTGCCCCTGGCCCCTCTACACCCCCCGATACACCCGGGGGTGGATGTCTTCCGCCCCGCGCTGTGGTATACTCGCCATAGGCCGGCCGAAAGACGGCCGCGGCATACCAAGGAGGCGTAGATGAACACCAAGATAGGACGCGCAGCGCTCGAATGGGCCCTGCTCCTCGGCGGGTGTGGGCTCCTGCTCTTGATGGGCGGCAAGTGGAACGTGCCCGCCGCCACCTGGGTCGGCTCGATCCTGTTCCTGCGCTTCTTTCGCACGCGGCGCACCGCCTGGGGCTTTCTCGCCGCCCTGCCCCTGATCCTCGCCGCGTCGCATATCTTTTTCCTCGGCCTGGCCGTGCAGGTGACGGTCTTTTTCCAGGTCCTCATCGCCGTGAGCTATACCCTGTATATCATGGTCCCCTGCATCGTGGACCGCCTCCTCTACCGCCGCGTGGGCTCTCCCCTGCTGGCGTCGCTCGTCTACCCCACCGCCCTGGTCGTCGTCCAGTTTCTCCTCTCCTATATCGAGGAGCTGGGCACCGTGCTCAACTGGACAGGGTCGCTCTTTGGCCAAAAGCCTCTCATCCAGCTCGTCGCCCTCACCGGCGTGTGGGGCCCGTCGTTCCTGGTCGGGTGGTTCGCCGCCGTCGTCAACGCGCTGTGGGCGGAGCGCCTGGATCTGCGCGCGGTGAAATGGCCGGCCGCCGCCTTCAGCGCCGTCCTGCTCGCCGTCACCCTCGCCGGCGGCGTGCGCATGGTTTTCTTTCCCCCGGCCCCCGGCACCGTCAAGGTGGGGGCGGTGGTCGTCGGGCTGCCGGAGGACAATCTCTTTTACACCTACCTCGATCTGCCGGAGGCGGAGCAGCAGGCGCACAAGGAAGAGTACCGCCAGTGGACGCGGGAGGTCCAGGACGAGCTTTTCGCGACGGCGGAGCGGCTCGTCCCCGCGGGGGTCAAGATCATGGCCTGGGGCAGCGGCAACGCCGTCGTCTTTGCCGAGGACGAGGCGGCGCTCGTGCAGCGGCTGCAGACCTTTGCCCGGGAACACCAGCTCTACCTCTTCCCCAGCCTGCTCGTGCTCGGCGACTATAGCGGGCCGGACCGCAACCGCGTGCTGGCCATCCGGCCCGACGGCGAGATCGCCTATACCCACTTCAAGGGGCGCAACCCGAACGCTGGCTACTACCAGGGGAACGTCGTCGAGACGATCGACACCCCCTACGGGCGCATCGCCTCGCCGATCTGCTACGAGATGGAGTTTCACCGCTACATCCGGCAGGTGGGGGCGCAGGGCGTGGACATTCTGATCGTCCCCGGCGACGAGCCCTCGCGGGACAATGCGATCCTGCACACCGAGATATCAATGTTCCGGGGGATCGAGAACGGCTGCACGGTGGTGCGGACCACGCTGGAGGGGCTGACGATGGGGATGGACTACCAGGGGCGGGTCCTGTCGTGGATGAACTATTACCAGACGCTCAAGGACCGCACCGTGGTGATGGAGGTGCCGATGCGCGGCGTGCGGACGCCGTACGCCGTGCTGGGCGACTGGTTCGCCTACGCCTGCGCGGCCGGCCTGGCGCTGCTGGCAGCGTGGGGGCTGCGGCCGCGGCGGCAGGGGTCTCACCCGGTGAAATCATAGATACGTGGGTATAGATCCTTGTACGTCTTCATGGAATGAAAATTCCCCGGTGCGGCGCTTCGCGCGTCCAGAGGGGGCACGCCCCCTCTGGACACCCCGCGGGCGCGGGGGGCACCCCCGCACCCCCGCAGAAATCCAGAACCCAGCAGTCCAGCAGCTCACCCTCCGGGCGACAGAACGCAACGAAAACCGACAGCGCCGCCCCAGTCGTGCGGGCCGTAGCCGTAGCGGAACGCCGCGCGGGCGCCCCATCGACTGACGTCCCAGGAGCCGCCGCGCAGCACCCGCGCAGCATTGCCGGCCGGGTCGTTGTCCTCTGGAGTCTTGTAGTTGCCCCGCCATTTCGTCAGGCACCACTCCCGCACATTTCCCACCATGTCGGCGCAGCCGTAGGGGCTGTCGCCCGCCGGGCTGTACCGCCCCACCGGCGTCGTGCCGCCGATCCCCGATTCATCCGTGTTGCACCTGGACTTGTCGAACTCGTCGCCCCAGGGGTAGAGGCGCCCGTCCGGCCCTCGCGCCGCCTTCTCCCACTGCGCCTCGGTCGGCAGCGTGTACGGCCGGCCGGTCGCCTCCGCCAGCCAGCGGCAGTAGGCCAGGGCATCGTGCCAGGAGACGTTGACCACCGGGTGGTCTGTCCGCTCCGCCGGCGGCTGCCCCTGCTCCCAGTGTTTCGGCGCGCGGTGCCGCGCCGCCCGGACAAAGGCGGCGTACTGCGCGTTGGTCACCGGGGTGCGGGCGATAAAGTATTCCGGGAGGTACAGGCGCTGCTGGGGCTGCTCGTCCTCCTGGGCATGGCCATCTCGCCGCGGGTCGCTGCCCAGCAGGAACTTGCCGACCGGGACGCGCACCAGCTCCGGCTCAAAGGGCTGGCGCGGCCGCGCGGCCGGAGCCGTCGCCGGCGCTTTCTCGGCGGCCGCGGCGGGGGCCGTCTTTCCAGGGGGCGCGGCGGATGCCTCCACGGCGGTCGGGCGCGGCGCGGGCGGACCCGCTTCTCCTGTTCCCGTGCTCGCCGCCTTTGGACTTTGCTCCGGGAGCGAGCGGGGGAGTGGCGCGGCTTGCGCCACCCCCAGCGCCCCCAACACGGCGCGCAGCGCCGGGCCGTCGTCCGGGCCGCCGGCGGTGAAATCGACGTACTGCACCAGTTGCAGCTGCCGCGGGATGCGGCACGTCCGGTAGAGCACCGGGACGATCGGCTTGCGCGCGGCGAGGGCGATGCGCAGCTCGCCCCGCACGTCGGGCGACTCGACCGCCGCCGGCGAGAGCACGATCAGGAAGCGCCCACAGTCGTACGCGGCGGCGTCGATCGCCTGGTCCCAGTCCGTGCCCGGGAGGATATCCCAGCGGTCCACCCAGAGCGGCGCGCCCCGGTCGCGCAGATTGGCCGCCAGGTGGAGGACGAACGATTCGTCCTGGTGGGAATAGGCCAGGAAGACGCGGCCGGCCATGGCCACGGGGGCCTCGCCGGCCTCGGCGGCGCGCGCGGGGGAAAAGGCCAGCTCGTTAAAGGTGATGTTGAGCTCTTCGCCGGCCAGGAGGTCGAGGGCGGCGCGGACCTCGGAGCGCTCGGCGCGGCGGGTCTCGGTGTCGCCGTGGAGGCGGGCGGCGGCGATATTGTCCAGCAGGCGCGCCTGGAGGGTGCGTGCCTCGGCAGCGCGGGGATGCTTCGGTCCCAGCCGGGCGAGCAGCTGCTCCAGGGCGAGTTCGTAGCGGGTAAAGACGTCGCTCACGGGCGCTCCTTCTGCGTGATGGTGGCCCTATTGTACCACGGAGGATGGCAGGAGGCAAGATGCAGATGGCCGGGCCGGGGCCGATACACCGCGGCGGTCCGTCGGCGGCGCGGCCCGCGCCCGTGCCCACGGCCCCGGCCCACGGGACGCCCCACCACGGCGGCGCGTCGTCAGCACCACCCGCGCCCGTACCGCGGCCCCGGCCCACGGGACGCCCCACCGCGACCGTCCGCCGGCGGCACCACCGGCCGCCGTACCCGGCGGCCGGCCCACGGGACACCCCACCGCGGCGGTCCGTCGATGGCCCCACCCGCCACCGTGCCCACGGCCCCGGCCCACGGGACGCCCCACCGCGACCGTCCGCCGTCGGCACCACCCGCGCCCGTACCGCGGCCGGCCGGCGGGACGCGGCGGTTGCAATCCGCGCCGCTATCCTGTACAATGGGGTCCGCGCCCCGGCGCGCGGGGCCACCCTGAACGCGCTGCACACCGGAACGACCATGGACGACACCCAGCGCTCTCCCACGATCCTGGAGACCCCCCGCCTGGTCCTGCGCTACCAGTCCGCGGACGACGTCGCCACGCTGGCCGACCTGTGGGCCGACCCCCGCGCGACCCGCTACCTGGGCGGCCCGCGCGACCGCGACTGGCTGCGGGCCGAGTTCGCGCAGACGGCCCGGCACCCCCAGGCGGAGCCCTACGATCTGTGGCCGGTGGTCGAAAAGGCCACGGGCCGCGTCGTCGGGCACTGCGGCCTGCTCGACAAGGAGGTCGACGGCCGGCCGGAGGTCGAGCTCGTCTATCTCCTGGCCCCGGAATTCTGGGGCCAGGGCTATGCCACTGAGATAGCGGCGGCCCTCTGGCAGTGGGCCCGCGACGCGCGCGGGCTCACGCGCCTGATCGCCCTGATCGAGCCGGAGAACGCCGCCTCGGAGCGGGTGGCGGTCAAGATCGGGATGCGCCTGGAGAAAGAGACGCTCCGCCCCGGGGGGGCGCGCCGCAAGGTGTATGCCGTCACGGCCGGGGCGGGGTAAAGGAGGAAGCGATGGCCCCAGAGACCCTCCTGCTCACGGGCGTGCGCACGCCGGCCGGGAAGGCCGCCGCGCGCCTGCTCCTGGGCAGCCTGCGGACCTTTGGCGGGGCGCTGAGCGGCGTCCCGGTCTGGCTGTTTGCCCTCGATCCGCGGAACGAGCCCTGCCGCGACCTGGCCGGCCCGCGCGTCGAGGTGCTGCCGCTGGAGGTCCCCGCGGCGCTCCAGCGCTACCCCTTTGGGCCCAAGGTGGCGGCCTGCGCCCGCGCCGAGGAGCTCGCGCCAGCCGGGGTCGAGACGCTGATCTGGCTCGACCTGGAGTGCCTGGTCGTGCAGCCGCCGGTGCTCTGGCAGCTGGGCAGCGCCTTTGACGCCGCGCTGCGCCCGGTGCACGTCCGCAACGTGGGCGTGCCGCCGGGGGAGTCGCTGGACGCCTTCTGGCAGGGCATCTATGCCGCGGCCGGCGTCGCCGACGTCCCCCTCACCGTCGAGTCGTTTATCGACGGCCGGCCCCTGCGCGCCTATTTCAACTCCCACGGGCTCGCCGTCCGGCCGGCGCGGGGCCTCTTCCGCCGCTGGCACGAGCTCTTTGCCCGTCTCGTCGGCGACGCCGCCTTCCAGGCGGCGGCCTGCCCCGACGAGCTCCACCAGATTTTCCTCTTCCAGGCCGTCTTCAGCGCGCTGGTCGCCACGGCGGTGGCGGCTCCGCGGATCCGCATCCTGCCCCCCACCTACAACTACCCCTACAACCTGCACGACAGGGTGCCGGCCGACCGGCGCCCGGCCGCCTTGAACGACCTGGTCTGTTTCACCTTCGAGGGGCGGGTCATCCACCCCGACGTGGTGACCGACGTGGCCATCCACGAGCCGCTGCGGTCGTGGCTGGCCCGGGAGGTGGCGCCATGACGATCCGCGAGCAGATGCGCGCATTTGCCGAGCGTTGGGGAAGAGAGGTCGTTGTCGGCGGCGTCAGCTGGCGGTACTACCGTCTTGGCGCGGGCTCTCCCCTCCTCTGGCTCACCGGGGGCCTGCGGCGGGCCGCATTGGGCTTTGCCTTCCTGGAGCGGATCGCCGCGCGGCATACCGTCATCGCCCCCGACTATCCTCCCGTGCGGACCGCTGCCGAGTTCAGCGCCGCTTTTGACGCCATCCGGCAGGCCGAGGGGGTGGGCGCCGTGGCGCTGCTGGGCCAGTCGTACGGCGGCCTGCTGGCGCAGGTCTACCTGGCGCAGCGGCCGCAGGCCGTCGAGCGGCTCATCCTTTCCAGCACGGGGCCGGCGGACTATGGCCGGGTCTGGCTGCCGGTGGAGTATGTGAGCGGCGCGCTGGCGCGTATCCTGCCCGAGCGGACCCTCAAAAAGGCGCTGGCCGGCGGGCTGCTGCGGGTCGCCGGCTTGCCCGAGGCCGGGCACGCCGCGTGGCAGGAGGCGATCTGGGACGTCCTGGATCGCGACCTGTCTCGCCGCGACGTGATCTCGCACTTTCAGGTCGCCGCCGATTGGATCGGCCGGGGAATCGTCACCCCCGCCGCGTACCGCCGGTGGGCCGGGCCGGTCAGCGTGCTCCGCGCGGCGAACGACCCGACCCAGGGACAGAAGGATATTCCCCAGTACGAGCGGCTGTTCGGGCGTCCCGTGAGGGTCGTCGACATGGGCGCCATGGGCCACGCCGCGGTCTTGTTCGATGCGGGCCGCTATGTCGAGCTGCTCGAGGGGGAGCTTGCCTGAGGCCGCGGCCGGCCCCGGAGGAGGACCGTTGAGCGAGCCCTTGTCCAGGCGCCTGGACGAGCTGCAGCCGAGCCAGCTGTACATCAGCGCGGCCAAGCTGGCCGCCGTCCAGCGCGATTTCGACCCGCGGCGCCCGGAGAGGCTGGAGCCCATCCCCATCCAGGCGCTGGCCGGCCGCGTGATCATGACCGACGGCCACACCCGGGCGCTGGCGGCCTATCGGGCCGGCCTAGCCGAGGTCGCGGTGGTCTGGGACGAGGACGAGCTGGACTGGGCGGCCTACCAGATCTGCGTGGACTGGTGCCTGGCGGCGGGGATCCGCACCGTGGCCGACCTGCACGACCGGGTGGTGCCGGCCGACGTCTACGAGGTGGTGTGGCACCAGCGCTGCGCCGAGATGCAGCGCGGCCTGGAGCGGGCCCGGCAAGGGCCGCCGCCGGCCGCGCCGGCGGGGGAGATGCGCTACTGCCCGGCCTGCGGGGCGGTGCTTGCTGCCCGGGAGATCGAGGGTCGGGAGCGGCCGGCCTGCTCCTGCGGCTACGTTCACTGGGGCAACCCGGTGCCGGTGGTGGGGGCGATCGTGGAGGTGGGGGAGGCGGTGCTGCTGACGCGCAAGGCCAGCTGGCCGGCCGGCCGGTGGGGGCTGGTGGCCGGCTTTGTGGAGGCGGGGGAGACGGTGGAGGAAGCGGCGGCGCGCGAGGTGCGGGAGGAGACGGGGCTCG
>Ga0302251_1000202_pt1 | contig 70178 bp, 52 predicted proteins | sample AAG_RA_Gln_MG_FD_193534 | JGI IMG/M metagenome (GOLD analysis project Ga0302251, IMG submission 193534) | Enriched activated sludge microbial communities from anaerobic digester in WTTP, New Holstein, Wisconsin, United States - AAG_RA_Gln | ecosystem: Engineered > Bioreactor > Anaerobic >... | reverse complement strand
AACGTAACGATGTATCGCTTGCCCACGGCTCAGCTCCTTAAGCATGTGTTTGGTTATAGCGAGTTGTCATGCTCAAGGATAACCGATCTTGCCCTGCTAGTCAAATGAACCTTGACGAACTACTAGCGCTGCCCTGGTCAATTCTTTTATGAAGAGAGCACCCCATGCCTGAGCTTCCCGAGGTCGAGACCACCGCCCGTTCCCTCCGGCCCGACCTGCAAGGCCGGACCATCGCCGGCGTGCGGGGGATCGATTACCCCCCCCTGGTCGAACCGCTGACCCCGGAATCGTTCGCCGCGCGAGTCACCGGCCGGCAGATCCTCGCCGTCGGCCGGCGGGCCAAGTTCGTCCTGCTCTACCTCGACAATGGCGACGTCCTCACCATCCACCTGCGCATGAGCGGCCGGCTCCACGTGACGGCCGGGGCAGAGCCCCCGGCACCCCACGTCCACGCCGTGCTCGACCTGGGGGACGGCCGCGCGGTGCACTTTCGCGACCCGCGCAAGTTTGGGCGCATGCGCCTCTTGACGGCCGCGGAGTATGCCGTGCTCGACGCCCACCTGGGCCCCGAACCGGTGGCAGAGCGCTTTTCCATCCCGGAGTTGGCCGGCCGCCTGCACGCCCGCCGGCGCGCCCGCCTCAAGGCCGTCCTGCTGGACCAGCGCTTCCTCGCCGGACTGGGCAACATCTATGCCGACGAGACGCTCTTCCGCGCCGGCCTGCACCCCCTCCGGCCGGCCGGCAGCCTGACCCCCGCAGAGGTCGCCCGCCTGCACCAGGCCATCCGGCAGATCCTCGCCGAAGCCATCGCCGCCGAGGGCACAACCCTCGGCGATAGGGGGTACCTCTTTGGCGAGGACCGTTCCGGGCAGTTCGCCGCGCGCCTCTGCGTGTATGGACGCGCCGGGGAACCGTGCCCCCGCTGCGGCACACCGATCGAGCGCCAGATCATTGCCGGGCGGAGCAGCCATTTCTGCCCGCATTGCCAGCCGGGAACACCCTGAGGCTTCCGATTGGGATTGGCGGCCTACAGGACCTCCCGCGGCCGCACCTCCCCCACCGGCCGAGGACCTCCCACCCGCTCGATCAGCCGGTACACATGGTCAAACACGGTCTCGCGTTCGGCGTCCACGGCAATGTTGTGGCCGGAGCGCTCCAGCCAGACCAGCGTCTTGTCGGCAGCGGGGATCTGCTCATAGGCCCAGCGGGCGCCCTCCGGCTCCAACGCCCAGTCCCGCGGCCCCTGCACAATCAGGGTGGGGCAGTGGATCTGCTCCAGGCCGCGCCGCGCCGCGCGGATCAGCCGCCACAGCTGCACCGCCGTGCTGGAGGGGTAGCGGTGATAGTGCCACGTCAATGCGCGGGCCTGGGGGTCGGCCAGGTCGTCGGGGGCAGTGCTCGGCCCGATCCAGGGCACCAGCCAGTAGAGCAGGGGCATCCACTCGAAACGCCGGTCCCGGGGGCGGACGGCCGGGGCCAGCGCGGCGACGCCTGCCGGGGCGTGCCGCGCCGCCAGATAGAGCGCCAGGGCGCCGCCCATGGACAGCCCGCACAGGAATACGGCGGCGCAGTCCTTGCGCAGCAAGGCCAGGGACTCTTCGCATGCGGCGACCCAGTCGCGCCAGCCGACCCCATAGAGGTCCTCGGGCACAGTGCCCATGCCCGGCAGGACAGGGGCGCGCACCGTGATGTCGCGCGCGGCCAGGTACTCGCCCAGCAGGCGCATCTCGGCCGGCGAGCCGGGAAGGCCGTGGATCAGGAGGCAGCCAATCGGGCCGCGGGGAAAGGTGAAGGGGGCAGGGTTGCCGCGTTCGAGGACGTGCAAGAGAGCGCTCCTATCTGGGAGAAGAACCTGTTGCGGCTACGGGCCGGTCCATCACGTGGAAAAGGGGCAGATGGCCTCAGCGGCCGTCGTTCGTGTGCGCGGTGATAAAGGCATACGTCTCGGCAAAGACGCGCTCCCGCTCGACATCCACCAGGGCGTTGTGGCCGGAGCGCCCGAGCCAGGTCAGCCGCTTGTCGGACGTACCCAGCCGATCCAGCAGCTCCAGCGCGCCGGCCGGCCGCAGCACCTCGTCGGCCTGGCTCTGGATGAGCAGGACGGGCACACGCACGATCGGGGCGGCCCGCCGACAGCGCTGCACCAGCTCATACATCTCGCCCACCGCCGCGGCCGGCACGCGGGTATAGTACCACTGCCGGCGCGCGGCGCCAGGGTCGACAAGGTTACGATCGATGCCGGTCTCGTACCAGCGGAGCAGATAGCGCGCCACCGGGATCAGGGGCGCCAGGGGGCTGCGCAGCCGCACCGCCGGCGAGACCGCCACCACACCGGCCAGCGGCACCTCGGCCGCCAGGTAGAGTGCCAGGGCAGCGCCCAACGAAAGGCCGGCCACAAAGACCCAGGCGCAGCGCTCCTGCAGCTGCCGCAGGCCGGCCGCCGCCGCGCGCAGCCAATCCTCCCAGCGCTTGCCCCGCAGCTCCTCGGGCTGTCGGCCAAAACCGGGCAGGCAGGGGGCCACTACACTGACCCCCTGCCGCCCCAGGCAGGCGCCCAACTCGCGCAGCTCGGCCGGCGAGCCGGGAAAACCGTGCAGCAGCAGACAACCGGCCTCGCCCTTGTGCCACACTTCAAAGGGCGCAGGGTCGCCCTGGCCGGCAAAGGACATCTAGGCCTCCGGCTTCTGTTCCGGCACCTGGATCATGTTCAGGAACGGCTTGACCAGGTCGATGGGCAAGGGGAAGACGATGGTCGAGTTCTTTTCGACGGCGATCTCGGTCAGCGTCTGCAGGTAGCGCAGCTGCATGGCCGACGGGTGGCTCGCAATGACCTGGGCCGCGTTGGTCAACTGCTGGGCCGCCTGGAACTCGCCCTCGGCGTGAATGACCTTGGCCCGCTTCTCGCGCTCGGCCTCGGCCTGCTTGGCCATCGCGCGCTGCATGGTGGCCGGCAGCTCCACGTCCTTGATCGCGACGATGGTTACCTTGACACCCCAGGTCTCGGTCAGCTCGTCGATGATCGTCTGCAACTTGGCGTTGATGGTGTCGCGGTGGGCCAACAGCTCGTCTAGCTCCGACTGGCCGACGACGTCGCGCAGGGTGGTCTGGGCAATCTGCAAGCAGGCGGCGATGTGGTTGGCCACGTTGATGACCGCCTTCCGAGGCTCGACCACCTTGAAATAGAGGACGGCATTGACCTTGATGGTCACGTTATCACGCGTGATGACTTCCTGAGCCGGCACGTCCATCGTCAGGATGCGCATGTCCACGCGGCGCTCCACCCGCTCGAAGAAGGGGACGATAAAGACCAGTCCGGGCCCGCGGACGCCCGAGAAGCGGCCCCAGAAAAAGACCACCAGGCGTTCGTACTCTTTGCAAATCCGCAGCGAACTCAGGATCAGCCACAACACGATGACGCCGATGACGATGAGCACGATCGTTCCGACAGGCATGAGATTCCTCCTTTGCCGATTGCGTGGTGCTCGCTAGGAACGGGATACAAGATGCAGGATCGCAGATGCTACGCTACTTGCGGCGAACATGCACGAGCAGTCCGTCCACCGCGACGATCTCGACCGGTGTTCCCACCTCCAGGGGCCCTTGCTCACACCGCGCCTGCCAGAGGGCCCCGTCGACAAAGACCTGGCCGGCCGGGTCCAGCCGCTGGCGCACGACCCCTATCATACCGACGAGCGATTCCGAGCCCGACACCGCTCCGCGATGCCGCCGCAGCAACGCCAGGATCAGGCTGACGACGACCAGCAACACGATGATGCCGGACAGGAGCGCGATCGTCCACAGCTCGATCCGCAGGTCGGGGCTCGACGAGTTGAACAGCAGCAGCGAGCCGACGACAAAGGCCACGACACCGCCCGTCGTCAGGACAAAGTGCGTCGGAGCAAAGAGATCAAAGGTGAAGAGGACAAAGGCAAAGACAATCAACAGGACCCCGGCCCAGTTGACCGCCAGGGTGCCCAGCGCATAGAGGCCCAGGATGATACAGACGCCCCCCAACACACCGGGCAGGGAGATCCCGGGATTGGTGATCTCGACCCACAGGCCGAGCAGCCCCGCACCAAGGAGCAGGTAGGCCACGGTCGGCTCGGTGATGATCATCAGGAAGCGGCTGAGAAAGGACATCGGCCGGTCTTGCACCGTCGCCCCGGCCGTCTGCAGCGTCTGGGTGCGGCCGGAGGCCAGCCGGACGGAGCGTCCGTCCAGCTGGCGCAGGAGGTCGGGGAGGTCGTCGGCGATGATCTCGACGACACCCAACTCGACGGCCTCGTTGGCCGTCGCCGAGGCGCCTTCGCGGATGGCCCGTTCGCCCCACTCGACGTTGCGTCCGCGCTCCTGGGCCGAAGCCCGCAGACCGGCCAGGGCGTCCTCCTCGAGCTTGCGCTGCATCTCGTCGGGCAGGTCGACGGCCTCCCCACCCTCCCCAATGGCCACGGGGGTCGCTGCCCCCAGGTGGGTGTTCGGCGCCATCGCGGCCACGTGCGAGGCATAGGTGATATAGACGCCGGCCGAGGCGGCACGCGCGCCGCGGGGCGAGATGTAGACAACCACCGGCACGTCGGCGTTGAGGATCACGCGCACGATCTCTTCGGTCGAGCTCGTCAGACCGCCAGGGGTATCGAGGACCAGAATCAGGCAGCTGGCGCCGTCCCGCTCCGCCGTGCGAATCCCCCACTCGATGTAGCGGTACGCTACCGGCGAAATGATCCCGTCCACAGTAAGGATATCGACATGGGAACCCTGGGCATGCACCTGGGCCGGCCACGCCGCGCCGAGTACGGCTAGGGTTAGGAAAAGGACACCGCCGAGAAGAGCACCGCCGCGCCAGGAACGTTTGATCATCGGGACCTCCTGGTCTTGACTCAGGGCAATTCTATCACAGATTGCCGCGAAAGACAACCGCATGCGATGAGGAACAAGATCTGGAGTGCAGCCACTTTGCTGCACTCCACACTACATCTACGTGTTCCGTGGGGCCATTGTTCCCAAAGTCATCGATACAGGACCGGCAGATAAAGCGCGGCCTGGATGAGCACGGTGGTCGTCGTCAGAACGCATCCCCCTTACCACGGCCCCCGCTCACTCCACAGAGCCTCTCCAGGACGTCCTCCAGCTCGCCATAGCTGGCAAAGACGCCGTCGGCCATCTCGCGCCCATCCTCGCGGCCGCTCACGCCCAGGAAGAGGATGGCCTTCATCCCCACGCCGCGCGCGCCGACCAGGTCGGTCTCCGGGAGGTCGCCCACGTGGGCGGCCTCCGCGGGGGCCGCCCCCAGGGCCGCCAGAGTGCGCTCAAAGACCACGGGCCGCGGCTTGGTCGCGCCGGCCTCGTCCGAGAATGTCATCGTGGTAAAGCACGCCTCCAGCCCGTCCCGCCGCAGGAGCTCGCGCAGGACGCGGCCGGGGGTCAGCCCGACGTCCGAGATGATGCCCAGACGATAGCGCGCCGCCAGGCGCGGGATCACCTCGGCCACGCCGGGAACCAGCGCGGGCGGCCGCTCCAGGAGCGCTTCCTGGAGGGGGCGATAGAGACCGGCCTGCACAGCGGCCGGGAGATCGGCTTTCAGGAAGGCCAGGAGCTCGCGCAGCCAGTGCGCGATTGTCATCGAACGGCACTCTTCTTTCCAGATCGTGTCAAAGATGTCCCAACCGTGGGCATAGGCCGCCTGCAGCTCGTCAGGGGCGCGGGGTTGGCCGGCCTGGTTCAGCATATCCCCCAGCAACGCCAGGCGGTACGGCCGGACATAGTCGCCCTGGTACAGCGTTCCCCAGTAGTCCAAGGTGATGGCACGCAGCATCGGACACCTCCAGGGAGTATTATAGTGTGGAAGCCGAGGGTTGGCAAGTGGGGCGGTGATTGGTGAGTGGTGATCCAGTATTGGGTGTCGAGCATCGCTGGTCAAGGATGGTTCTCCTGATCATCCATCACCAACTTGCACCCCCGCGCCGCCTATAGTACAATGCCCCCAGAACGCGCTCGCCAGGAGGTCTTGCCTTGGTCATCCGCAGCCGCGCCCCGCTCCGCATCAGCTTCGCCGGTGGGGGCACCGATGTCGAACCGTACCCGCAGCAGCGCGGCGGGGTCGTCCTCTCTGCCACCATCGACAAGTACGCCTACGCTACCCTCGTGCCGCGCGAGAACGGCCAGATCCGCGTCGAATCGCTCGATTACGACATGGTCGCCAAGTACGACGTGGCCGGCAAGCTGCCCTACGACGGCGAACTGGATCTCGTCAAGGCTGTCGTCCGCACGTTGGGGGCCGGCAGCGGCCTGGATCTTTTTCTCCACACCGATGCTCCACCCGGCTCAGGATTGGGCTCGTCGTCGGCGATGGTCGTCGCCCTGCTGGGGGCCTTTCTGCGCTGGCTGGGCAAATCGCTCGACGAGTATGCCATCGCCCGGATGGCCTATCGCGTCGAACGCGTCGAACTGGGCGTCCCCGGGGGGTGGCAGGACCAGTTTGCCGCTACCTTTGGCGGCTTTAACCTGATCGAGTTCCTGGGCAGCGACATCGTCGTGAACCCCCTGCGGATCAAGCGCGCGACGCTGAACGAGCTCCAGTACCGCCTGCTGCTCTGCTATACCGGGCAGACGCGCCTCTCCGGCCGCATCCTCGACCGGCAGATCGCCGCCTACCAGCGCCACGAAGACGACGTGATGGCCGCGCTGGACGAACTCAAGGCGCTCACCCTGGCGATGAAGAACGCGCTCCTGCAAAACCGCCTGGAAGACTTTGGGCGGCTGCTCCACCAGGAGTGGCAGCACAAGCAGCGGCTGGCTCCGGGTATCTCGAACGACCACATCGACGCCCTCTATACGGCCGGCCGGACGGCCGGCGCCACCGGTGGCAAGCTCCTGGGCGCCGGCGGCGGTGGATACCTGCTCTTTCTCTGCCCGTTCGAGAAGCGCCACCGCATCGCCCAGGCGCTCGAGGCGGCCGGGGGCCAGGTCGTGCCGTTCAACTTTGACCTGCGCGGACTGCAGGTGTGGGAGGTGTAAGATTGGAGGTTGGAAACTGGACAGGCGAAGGACGGCGACTATGCGCATCGACATCTTGACCCTCTTCCCCGGCATGTTTGCCGGGCCGCTGGGAGAGAGCATCGTGGGGCGGGCGGCGGAGGGCGGCCAGGTGCAGCTCTACCGCCACGACATCCGCGACTGGGCGCAGGACCGCCACCGCACGGTCGACGATACACCCTACGGCGGCGGGGCCGGCATGGTGATCAAAGCCGACGTCCTGGGTGCGGCCATTGACGCAGTGCGAGCGCTGGGCGAGCGCGCCCCGGTCACGCTGCTGACCCCACAGGGCCGGCTGCTGACCCAGGAGGTGGTCCGCGAAGTGGCCGGCCGGCCGCGCCTCATCCTCGTCTGCGGCCACTATGAGGGCATCGACGAGCGGGCCCGCCTGCTCCACGTGGACGAAGAGATCTCGATCGGCGATTATGTGCTCACCGGCGGCGAGCTGCCGGCCATGGTGCTGATCGACGCCGTCGTGCGCCTGCTGCCCGGCGTCCTGGACGACGAGTCCCTGCTCCAGGACTCGCACCACCAGGGCCTGCTGGAGTACCCGCACTATACGCGGCCGGCCGCGTACGGCGGTGTGGGCATCCCACCGACGCTGCTCTCCGGACACCACGCCGCGATCGCCCGCTGGCGGCATCAGGAATCGCTGCGGCGGACCCTGCTGCGGCGACCAGAACTGCTGGCCGGCGCGCAGTTGTCCGCCGCAGACGAGGCCTACCTGCGGACATTGGGGTGGGAACCATCCGGAGGTTGCGCATGAGCGTCCAACTGCCCCAGGCGGCCCTGGTGGACTTGGACGACACCGTCCAGGGCTTGACGTACGTACGAGATGGCCGATACGTACGCCCCGCAGCGTGACGAGCTGGTCAAGCCCTTTTCCGGGGCCCGCAAGTTCGTTTGCGATCATTGTCGGTGTCGTGCCGGGCACGAGCACCCGTGGGGACAGAAACGAGTGGATGACCGACCTCCGTCTACCACGCAGACTGTCGTCCGCCGGGCCGGGCAATACCTCGGCCTGGCCGCTTCCGGCTTTGTGATCGGCACCGCTAACCTGATCCCCGGCGTCTCCGGCGGCACGATGGCGCTGCTCCTGGGCATCTATGAGCGCTTGATCGACGCCATCCGCGCCCTTTCGGATGGCCAATTTCTCAGGCTGCTGGCCCGCCTCAAGGTCCGGCAGGCCCTGGGCCGCCTGGACGGGGCCTTTCTGCTGGCCGTGGGCGGAGGCCTGGGCCTGGCCCTGCTCGCGCTGCCCCATTTCCTCGAGTGGCTGATCGCGACCTTTCCAACGCGCCTGGAGTCTTTTTTCTTCGGCCTCGTGGCGGCCTCCATCCTGGCCGTCGGCAGGCGGGTGCGGCGCTGGAGGCTCCTGCCGGCCGCCGTCCTGATCGCCGGCGCCGCCGGCACCTACCTGCTCGTCGGCCTGGTCCCGGCGCACACCCCGGAACACCCCCTGCTCCTCTTCCTGGCCACCACCGTGGCCATCGCGGCGATGGTGCTGCCCGGCGTGTCGGGCGCCTACGTGCTCATTCTCCTGGGACAGTACCAGTACGCCCTGAACGCAGTGACCCAGCGCGATCCGCTGCGCATCGCTATCGTCCTCCTGGGCGCGGGGGTCGGCCTGGTCACCTTTGCCCGCGCCCTCAGCTGGCTGTTCAGAAAGTGGCACGACCTCGCGCTGGCCGCCCTCACCGGCATGGTGATCGGCTCGCTGCGCAAGCTCTGGCCCTGGAAAGAAACGCTCGTCGACGAGGCCGGCCAGATCATCCAGCAGAGCAACGTCCTGCCCGCGGCCTGGACGGTGGACGTGACAGTGGACATGGGGCTGGCCCTGGCCGCCTTTGTGCTCGTGGTGATCCTGGACCGCAGAAGATAGATTCTCCGCTGGAGCCGCCGATGCGCCTGCTCATCGCCACCAACAACCGCGGCAAGGTCCGCGAGTACCGCGATATTTTGGGCAACCTGCCCGTGGAGCTGGTCTTTCCCGCCGACATCGGGATCGCCCTGGAAGTCGACGAGACCGGCGCAACGTACGAGGAGAACGCCCAGCTCAAGGCGCTCGCCTTTGCCCAGGCCAGCGGGCTGGTGACGCTGGCCGACGACTCGGGTCTGGAGGTCGACGCGCTGGGTGGAGAACCGGGCGTGCACTCGCACCGCTATGCCAGCGGCAGCGACGCCGACCGCTACCGCGTGCTGCTGGAACGGCTGGCCGGGGTGCCGCCGGAGCGGCGCACGGCGCGCTTTCGCTGCGTCATCGTCATCGCCACGCCGACGGGGGACAAGTACACCTGCGAGGGTATCTGTCCCGGAATCATTCTCGATACACCGCGTGGGCAGGGGGGATTCGGCTACGACCCTGTTTTCTACCTCCCCGAGCTCGGCCTGACGATGGCCGAGCTGGCGCCGGAAGAAAAGAACCGCCTGAGCCACCGCGGCCGGGCCGGCCAGTCCGTCCGGCCGGTGTTGCTACAACTCCAGAGCGGCAAGAGGTCACCGATGGCGATCCTGTATACGCACGGCGCCCAGGGAGTCAGCCCGGCTGAACTGCAAGGGTTCTTCGAGGGCTGGCCCCATCCCCCCGCACCCGAAACGCACCTGCGGCTCTTGCAGGAAAGCGACGAGGTCATCCTGGCCTGGGACGAGGGCCGGGGCCGCGTCGTGGGGTTCATCACGGCGGTCACCGACCACGTCCTCGCGGCCTACATCCCCTTCCTGGAGGTGCGGCCCGAATACCGGCGCCAGGGCATCGGGCGCGAACTCGTCCGCCGGATGCTGGAGCGGCTCGGCAGCCTCTATATGGTGGACCTGCTCTGTGACCCCGAGCTGCAGCCGTTCTACGAGGCGTTGGACATGCAGCGGGCCGTGGGCATGATGCGGCGGCAGTACCGGCACCAGTCGGGCTGATGCCCGTCAGCGTTGGGCGGCCCAACCCTCCAGCTCGGCGTGCGGCACCAGACAGATGAAGCGCAGCAGCTCGGCGCCGGTGTTGCGGAACTGGTGCAGGACCCCGCCCGGCACCAGGATCGCCGTCCCCGGCCGCAGCGGAAAATCGCCCTCCGCGGTGCTGACTATGCCGCTGCCGTCGAGGATAAACACCTCGTGCTCCCACCAGTGGGCATGGTGCGGGGTGGCCCGGCCGGCCGGCACCTCAAAGACGCGCAGCGCAAAGTGCGCCGCGCCGTCCTCCTTCGCCAGCACCCAGCGGATCGTGACCCCCTCCACGTCGGGCACGGCGTCGGCCCGAACATCGCTGTAATGGACAACCTTGACCGGCATCCGACCTCCTATCGGCATCCTTCATCCAGGGGCCCCGCCGTGTACGGGCGGCCGGCGGTCCCTATCCTTTCGCCGAGGACCTGTCGATAACCCCCTCGACTAATGCCTCCACCTCGGCCGCGCTCGCGAGCCGCAGGGCCGCTTCCGCCAACTGCTGCGAATCGGGAATGGCGAGTGTCCGGATGAGCCGCTTGGCCGCCGCGATCCTGTCGGCCGGCAGACAGAAGCCGTCCACGCCCAGGCCCAGCAGCAGCGGGATGGCCCCGGGCTGGCCCGCTGCCTCACCGCAGACATCGATCCGCTTGCCCTTGCGGTGGACGAGCTTGATGGCCTCGTCGACCAGGCGCAGGATCGCCGGATGCAGCGGCCGGAAGAGGTGCGCCACCCGCCGGTTGTGGCGGTCACAGGCCAGCAGGTATTCGGCCAGGCGGTCCAGATCGAGGTAGCAGGCGGCCGCTTCCGCCAGCAGCGGCTCCAGGCAGAACAGCGCCAGCGGGGTCTGCACCAGCAGCGCGATCGCTACGTCCCGGCAATAGGGCACGCCAGCGTGCTCCAGGTCGAGCTGCGCGCGGCGCACCCATTCCTGGGAAGCGCGCAGCTCCGATATCGTCTCGAGCATGGGAAAGGCCAGCCCCAGCGGCCGGCCGGCCGCGGCCCGCAGCAACGCCCGCAGCTGCTCGCGAAAGGCCGAGAGGTAGGCCAGCGACAGCCGCACGCCGCGCAGCCCCAGGAGCGGGCTGGACTCGACGGCTTCGACCGGAAAGGGCAGTGCTTCTTCGGCGCCGACCGCGAGGGTGCAGAAATACACCCGCCGCTCCGCCGGCACCTGCGCCAGCAGGTCGCGATAGGCCGCCTCCTGCTCATTTTCCGTCGGGAGCGTGCCCTGGCCCACAAAGACAAAGTCGCTGCGCGCCAGGCCGATGCCCTCCGCCCCCTGGGCCAGGGCCAGGACCAGCCCAGTGGGCCGCTCCAGTTCGGCCCGCACGTCCACACGCCAGCCGTCCGCGGTCAGTGCCGGGGCCGTCACGTCAAAGGCGGGCGCGGCCACCTGCAGCAGCCGCTGGCGATTGCGGTAGTAAGCCACCGCCTCGGCCTCCGGCTCGACCTCGACGAGCCCGGTCCCGCCGTCGACGACGACGGTGTTTCCCGGCTGCACCTGGCGCAGAAAAGTGTCCCCCAGTCCCACGACGGTCGGCATCTCCAGCCGGCGGGCCATCTCGGCGGCCGCGGACAGGAGGGACCCCGCCCCCAGGCAGAGCCCCGCGAGCGGCTGCGCGGCCAAACGGACAAAGTCGGTGGGCCCCAGCATGGCCGCGACGGCCACCGCGCCCGGCGCCGCTTCCAGAGAGAGCGCCGCCGGAACCCCCAACAACGCCGCCAAGACCTGCCGGCCCAGGTCGCCCAGGGCCACCGACCGGGCGCGCATATCGGCGTCCTGGATCGCGGCAAAGATGGCCAGGTAGTCGTCCAGGGCCTGCTTCCAGGCAACCTCGGCCGGCCGGCCCTCCAGGATCGCCCCCCGTGTCCGGTCCACCAGGGCCGGGTCGGCGAGCAGTAGATCCTGGGCCTGCAGCAGGTGCTCGGCTTCCGCCCGCAGTGCCGGCGGCAGGGCTGCCCCCAGCGTCCGCATCTCGCCCCGCATCCGGCCGAGGGCATCCTCGAAACGGGCCAACTCCGCCGCCGCCGATGAGACTTTGCGCGTCGGCATCTTGAAAGTAGCCGGCCGATAGAGAAAGGCCGGCCCGATCGCGATGCCCCTGGAGATGCTGGTGCCCTGGAAGACTGCCATCGCTGTGCTCCTGCGACGGATTATAGCACAGAAGGGGTGAACGAGCGAACCCGCTCGTCAGATCGTCGGCGCGTCCGCTTTCCGGGCCGTGACGAGGAGCGTCGAACGCAGCGGCGGAATGAGCGCCGCCACTCCCCAGAGCGCCGCCTTGGGCAGCGCCCGCCACGGCTTGCGCAGCAGGCGCTTCCCGGTCACCCCGACCCCCTCCCGGGCGAGCACGTACTGCACGCGCACGGCGCCGAGGCCGGCCCGCGCCAGCAGCCAACGGACCTCGCCTGCCGTGTAGAGGTGATGGTGTACGGTGTAGCGGGCCTCACCGCGCAGCTCCATGCGCCGGCGGAAGTCGGCCGGAGCCTCCAGGCTCTGCCAGAAAAAGAGCCGCAGCCCCAGCGGCAGCCGCTCGCGGATCGAGCGGGCGTTGGGCGTGCTCAACACGAGCATTCCGCCCGGGGCCAACACGCGCCGGATCTCTTCCAACGCCGGCAGCGGCGAATGCGGGAGGTGCTCCAACACCTCGGAAAAGACCACGGCATCGAAGGCGGATTCGGCAAAGGGCAGCGCCTCTTCTTCCAGGTTGGTCCGGCGCACCTCGACCCCCAGCCGCGCCCACAGGGCCGGCCGGTCCTCGGGATGCAGGTCGACGCCCCAGACGCGGTACCCGGCCTGGACGAGGATTTCGGTGAACTGGCCCGGATTGCAGCCAATCTCCAGCACCCGGCTGCCCGGCGGCGCGGCCAATGCCTGCAAGAGCGCGACGTAGCGGTCGCGGTGCAGGCGCAAGTAGGCCGGCTTGTCCTCGGCAGCCGGCGAACGGCCGTACGCGTCTACGATGGACCGGGCATCTATCGGCATGGCCACCACCACGGGGCAAGATACAAGGTACAAGATTCGCAACGCGGGCTACCAGATGCGCCCACGATCAATCACAGTAGCCCACGCCGAGCAGCCCGTTGCCCACCAGCGGCGGCCAGGGGACCCCCACGAGCCACCGCACGGGCAGCCAAAACAGCGGCTTGACGCCGGTGCGCACCCGGGCGCGGGCAAACCCGGCCGCTCGCAGGGCCCGCCGCAGTTCGGGCGGGCTGTACAGGCACACGTGGCTGGGGTCGGCCACACCGGACCAGCGCGCCCCCTGCCAGTGCTGCCGTACATCCCAGCGGTTGACGGTACGTACGAGCAGCACCCCGCCCGGGCGCAGGACCCGCCGGCACTCGCGCAACAGGTGCGCGCCGGCGGCGACGTGCTCGATGACGTCGCCGAGCACGACCAGGTCGAAATGCCCCCCGGCAAAAGGCAGGCCGGCCTGCAGGTCCCCCTGGACCAGGTGGGCGGCAGGCGCACCGGCCCGCGCCCGCTCCAGGGCGTAGAAGGCGGCGTCGAGGCCGTAGGCGGCGCTGTCCTGCGCGACAAAGAAGCGCAGGCCGGGGCCGGCGCCGCAGCCGGCGTCGAGGACGATCCGGCCGCCAACGGAGCGCACGCCGGCCAGCCGCAGCAGCCGGCCGTATTCCCAACGCACCTTACGCTCCGACTTGCGCTCCTGGGCGGCAAAGTAGGCGGCTTCACCCACGGCCGGCCCTCCGCTGGCGCGCCAGGGCGATTGCCTCATCATAGTACCCCAACACCTGCCCCGCAAGCCGGCCGCCGTCGAAGCGTGCGCGCAGGACCTCGGCGCCACCGTCCACCAGACCCTGGCGCAGCGCCGGGTCCTCCACCAGGCGCAGCAGGCCCGCGGCGAGGGCCGCGCTGTCGCCGAGCGGGATGAGCAGCCCGTTCACCTCGTGCGTGACGATCTCGCGCACCACCGGGATGTCGGTGGCGACGATCGGCGCCCGGCTGGCCATCGCCTCGAGGAACGGCAGGCCGAACCCCTCGTAGCGCGTGGGCAGCACGTAGGCGTCACAGGCGCGCAGCAGGGCGAACTTTTCCTCCTCCGAAACCTGGCCGATGAAGCGCAGGTGGCCTTCTACACCCAGCTCCTGCGCCCGCCGCTGCAGCGACGCCTGCTCGGCGGGGTTGTGCGAGACAAAGACAAAGTCGGCGTGTGGGTAGCGGGCCACCACAGCCGGCATGGCCTCGACCACCAGGTCGGGCCCCTTGCGGCGGGTCAACTGGCCGATGTAGAGGATGAGCGGGCGGGAAAAGGTGTGCTCCGGAGGGCGGTCCGGCAGGCCGGCAATGTAGGCGGTGTCGATCCAGAGCGGCACCACGCGGATGCGGTCGCCCGGCAGGCCCATGCGGACGAGTTCATCGGCCTCGTGCTGAGAGCAGGCCAGGTAGAGGTCGGCCTGGGCCAGAGGCCAGTGCAGCATATAGTTGCGCAGGTGAGAGCGCATCCGGCGGTCGCGGCCCATGTGCCGAACCAGCTCCTCCCAGGAAAAGATCAGGCGGTCATAGTGCGGCGTGGTCTCGTAGGGCGATTCGCGGTCGTCCACCAGAAAGGCGTCGTGAAAGGGGCCAAGCCAGGTATAGACGATGGGCACACGCCACTGCTGCCAGAGGCGCACGGCAGAATAGGCCAGCACGTTGCGCGGGTGAAAGAGGTGGGCGACGTCCGGCACGACCTCGGCGGCCATGGCCTTGCGCAGCGGGCCGGCCGGCCAAAAGCGCGGCGGCAGGCGCCGCACCTGGATGCCGGCAACCTCCTCCGCCCGTTCACGCAGGTGGGGAGAGCGGGCGTCGTGATAGCCGTAGGCGACCACGGAATGGCCGCGGCGCACCAATTCGGCCCCCAGGACGCGCTCCGGCCATTGGCGGAACGCCTGGGTCACCCCGCCCAGCCCCAGGATGGCAACGTGCATGGCCGCCCCACTCAATCCTTGTTGCCTTTCGTCACCAGCGGCAGGTAGGCCAGGCCGCGTGGGCCGATGCGATCCTCATAGTACGGCCCACAGACGTTCTTGTAATCGCACATGCGGACGCGCCAGTAGTAGAGCCCCGGGCCAAAGTCCTGCGTCGCGATGTAGGCCGTCTGATCGGTCTCGACGGCCTTGTCCGGCACACAGTTCGTCCACGACTGCGTACGGCAGATCTGGAGCTGATAGTAGGCCGCCCCGTCCTGCGGCTCCCACACCAGGTTCGGGCTCGGGTCGAAGCTGGAGGAGACGGGGGTGACTGTCGGATAGGATTTGTAAAAGTAGCCCACGGCCGACCAGGTCCCCAGGCTCGACGGCGAATCGGCGTTCGGCACGGTGGCCACCTTCCAGTAGTAACTGCCATCCGGTAGCGCGGCATCGGTCGTGTCCGGAGTGAATGTTGTCGTATCGACGGTCGCGTCCCACACGTAGGGCGGGTCCCCTTCTGGATCGGTGCCCAGGACCACCCGGTATGCCGAAGAGGCCATCACCGGGTCCACGGTCGGCGTGAGCACGTAGCGCCAGTTCAGCGTCGGCACCTCGTTCACCACAACCCCGCCCACCGGCGAGGTCAGGATCGTCGCCGGCGACGACTTGGTGAAGGAACCCGCGTTCACATAGTTGCTCCACCTCGCATTGGCATCCTGGACGCGGATCCGCCAGTACCAGACCCCGTCCGCCAACCAGCTGGTGGGGGTCCAGCTGGGGTTCTCCGTGGTCTCGGTGGGGTCGGGCGAGGTAAAGTTGGAGTCGTCGTCGATCTGGATATAGTAGCGGTAGGCGCCCTCGATGCGGTCCCAACGCAGCGTGGGGACGGCGTAGGGGTACTCAACCGCCATAGTCTCGGGCACATAGTTCACCTTGGTAAAGCGCATCGGCTGCGACCAGGGGCCATAGCAGCCGTCGCTGCAGTGCTTGATGCGGATGCGCCAATAGAGCGAGTTGTTCTCCTCAAAGGTATCGGCCTGCCCCCACTGCGTGGGCAGGAACCAGTACTGCGGGTAGGGCGTGCCCACCTCCCATTCGGCTCCCGTGATGATCAGGTTGGTAAACCCGATGTCGCGCGCGACCTGGATGCGGTAGCCGGCGGTCCACCACCGGTAGAGCGGCTTGGAGAAGCTGAGCAGCGGGTTGATGTGCAGGATGTTGAAATTCTGCGCCGGCTCCAGGACCGGGTTGTGCCACGGGTAGACCAGATTGACCTTGTCCGCCGCCGCGGCCATGTTGGTGAGGTTCGCCACCATGCCGGCCGGCTCCGAGGGGACGGTATCGTAGGCCGCCCCACCCGCATAGGGGATGCTAAAGGCCTCTAGCGAGACGGTCCCCAGCCAGCTCTCGCCCAGGTCGAGCACGTTGATCGGGATCTTGAGCTCCACGTAGCGGGCGTGGGGATCATAGTCCCAGCCGCCGCCGATCGGGGCGGGACAGTTGGGGTAGGAAGCCGTCCCCAGGCATTCGACCGGAAGCCAGCCGGAGCCCGACGAGCGGTAGAGCTCGACGAGCGGGACCTGGTCGGCCGCGTCGTGATAGATGAAGAACGCCCGCTCCGGGCGAAAGATGGGGTCAGTTTGGACGCCGAACCCCTTGGGGTCGGTCGCGCCGCCGGAGTTGGCCGTATGGTCCAGGTCGACGTAGACGACAAAGTACATCGGGGTGGTATTGGTCGGCGGCAGCTCCAGCGTGATGAACCAAAAGTTGTTGCCTGCAGCGTCGTCGCGGGCCAGGTAGAGGTTGGTGAGGTCGTAATCGGCGCCGCCCTCGGCGTCGCCCGCGGGATCGGCGCCCACGCGGGCCGCGCTGCCCTCGGAGTGGATGGGGTGCGCCAGGGTGGGGCAGGGCCCCGGCGTGCACGTCGGAGAGCCGCGCCGCAGGGGGTAGGTGATCACGAAGCGGCGCACCGCGGTCCAGTCGCCGATATAGTTGCCCCCGCTATCCTGGGCCCGCACCCGCCAGTAGTAGGTGTCCGGGTCCAGGCGCTCCTGGGGCGTGTAGAACCCATACAGCGGGTGCCCCTCGTGCACCGGGGCGGTAAAGTCGGTGGCCGACGCGCTGATCTGAAAGTGGTACTGGGCGGCGCTCGCCACCGCGGCCCAGCCAAAGAGCGGCGTGTCGTAGACGACGTCGTTGGCCTCGGATGGGAAGTAGGGCCAGATCGTCGGGCTCAGGATCTGCTGCTGGGGGTCGAAGCGGAACAGCCACGGTTCGCTATAGGCACCCAACGGCGAGCCGCCATAGTATCCCCGCACGTGCCAGTAGTAGTTGCCGGCCGGCAGGGCAAAGCCGTTCTCCACCGACGGGGCGATGCTCAGGTTCTCGGTCGTGGTCGACCACAGCGGGGCCGGGAAGAGGGGCGAGGTATCGATCTCGATGCGATACGAGTCGGCCGCCGCGGGGGTCGTTGCCACGCCTCGGTCCCACATAAAGACCGGCGTGGGCACGGTGAGGTCGGTGCGGATGTCCAGCAGCTGCGTCGAAGAGATCGTCTCCGGGTCATAGTAGTAGGGCGGATAGACCAGCGTGGGCGCGGGCGGATTGTCGAACTGGAAGAGGCCAGTGTCGCTCCACCATGACTGGGAGGTGCTGCTGGTGAGCGCCTTGACCCGCCAGTAGTAGTTGGTGTTCGTGCTGAAGGAGAGGGCCCCGGTGTGGACGTAGCGCGGCTCGGACAGCTCGTTCTTGGTAATCATGGGGCTGCTAAAGTCCGAGTTGTCGTCCATCTGGAACCAATAGTACCGCGCCCCGGCAACCGGGGTCCAGTGAAAGACCGGGAAGGGCGCCGACAAAAAGTTGTACGTCGGCGTCAGCTCCGGCGGCCGCAGGTGCCACTCCATGCGAAAGAGACGCTCCGGATCCGGATCCGCCTCCGAGGGCACCCAGGGGCCCAGGTTGCCCTCGGTATCGATGGCCGCCACCCGCCAATAATAGTCCTTATCGTTCTCCAGGGCATCGTCAGGGGTCAAACGCGTGGCCCGCGTATAGGAATCGACCACAAAGCCCCCGGAAAAGTCGGGGACGGTGCTGACCTGGATGCGGTAGCGCTTGGCACCTTTGACCGCCGTCCAGTGGAAATCTGGCGTCAGGATGTGTATCGATTCGTCCGTGGGGGTCAGGAGCGTGGGCCGCTGCGTATAGTCCATGAAAAAGTGCCGGCACTCGCTCGGCGTGCCCAGGTGCCCCTGGTTGTCCGCCGGCGTGACCCGCCACCAATAGTCCCCTCGATCGCGCCGGCTGGCCGGGGTGTGGCGCGCAGTAATCGTGCTCTTGCTATAGGCCGCCGTGCCCTGGCAGTCGGCCTGCGAATAGATCTGGAAACGGTAGTAGGCGGCGCCGATCACGGGCGTCCAGGAAAAGATCTCGCCCTCAAAGAACTCGACCGTTGTGTCGGTGGGCTGCAGCAGCGTCGTCACCAACGCGCCATCGTCCAACCACGACTTGGTGAACTGGTAGGAAGCCGAATAGTTGCTCCACTCGCCGCCGACGTAACAGCGGACCTGCCAATACCAAACGCCATCCTCCAGCGCCTTGGTATAGGCGAAGCGCGTGTTGTACGTCTCCTGCCGAACGGTGTAGGTGGAGCAGGTGGGCGTAGTGCAAATCTGGACGGTATAGCGCTCGGCCCCGGGGCACGCCTGCCAGACCAGGGTCGGCGTCCCCGTCGGCGGATACGAGTACGATTGCGCCGTCGTCGTCGCCCCGTCGGTCGGCGTCAGGAGGACGGGCGGTTCGGGGATTTGGGCCCGCACCGCCGGGGCCGCGAGAAAGAGCGGGACGAGGAGCGTCGCCGTCAGCGCCAGGGCCAGGATACGGCGGATAGGGGGGCGGGTATGCGTCATTTCTCTACCTCCTGCAACGATCGACCGGAAAGCTAGTCAGGCGTAGAATGCGCGACCGGGGGATGCTCCCCCCAACTATACCACAGGTCCAGGGTCACGTCAAGAAGAAATCTTGACTTTTGGGCCGCAGCCGCTATAATGGTCAGCGTGGGCGCCGACCCGCTCCGCGCCCCCGAGGAGGCTTCCTATGAAACACTGCACCCTGTTGCTCCTGGTCGCCCTGCTCGTTCTCGCCGCCGGGTGCGGGGCAAGCCCCGCGCCCACCCCCAGCGCCGCAGAAATCGCCGGGGAAGCCGCCCTCAAGATGGAGGCGGTCAACTCGTTCCACTTTGTCATCACCGTCACCGGCAAGGCCGCCTTCCTGGACCCGAACCAGACGATGGCGCTGCAGCGGGCCGAGGGCGACCTGGTCCGGCCCGACCGGGCGCGCGCTATCGCCAAGGTCGCCACCCTGGGGATGGCCTCCGAGATCGGCATCATCACCATCGGCGAAACGCAGTACGCCACCAACCCGGTGACACAAAAGTGGCAGAAGGTGCCGGCCGAAGCCCGCTGGGAGCTGGACCTGGGGGCGCTCTTTGACGCCGAAGAGGGGATCCCGGCCGTCCTGCTGGGCACCAGCTGGTCCTACGGCGCGCAGGACGCCAAGGCGGCCGTCGTCCAGGCCCGCATGCCTTATGAGCAGCTGCGGGCACTGGGCTTTGGCGTAATTACCTCGGGCGAGGTCGACGTCGAGTTTCGCATCGGGCGCGACGACAACTATGTCCAACGCATCCAGATCGTCGAGCCGGCCAGCGACCCCGCCGAGCCAACGACGTGGGTGATCGAGCTGTCGGCCTTTGATCAGCCGGTCGATATCCAGCCGCCGGATTGATTGGGGATTTTCGATTTACGATTGGCGATTGGCGACCGCGAGTCGAGAAGCCACAATCCACAACCGAAAATCCAAAGTGGGGCCCCCATGACCGAACCTTCTCTCGCCCGCCGTCACCCGTACCTGGTCCTGGCGCTCATCTCCTTTGGCGTTTTCGTGGCCGCGCACGATCTGACGGTGGTCTCCACGCTCTTGCCGCAGATCATCGTGGATTTCCAGATCCCGGTGCCGGCCGGTCTGGACGACGTCTCCTGGCTCGTCAGCGCCTACCTGATCGCCTACATCGCCCCGATGCCGGTGATGGGCCGCGTGTCCGACATCTACGGCCGGCTCGAGGTCTACCTGGCCAGCCTGGGCATCTTTATCCTGGGCTCGATCGGCGCCTCCTTCGCCCAGACGCTCCCCCTGCTGATCGCCTGCCGGGCGGTACAGGCGCTGGGCGGCGGGGCGATGGTGCCGGTGGGCATGGCGATCGTCGGCGACCTGTTCGAGCAAAAGCGCCGGCCGCTGGCCATGGGCGTCCTGGTGGCCGTGGACACGGCCGGCTGGATCATCGGCCCGCTCTACGGCGCGCTGCTCGTGCGCTACCTCTCCTGGCGCTGGCAGTTTTACATCAACATCCCCCTCGGCATCCTGGCCGCACTGCCGGCCTACCTGATCATCCGCGACATTCCCCAGGCGAAGCAGCGCCGGGCGCTGGACCTGCCCGGCGCCGCCCTGCTCGTGGCCTTTCTCGTAGCGCTCAACCTGGGCCTCACCTACAGCGGTGGGCAGTCGGCCAGCGGCCCCTCGTTCGATTTCAACACGCCGCCCCCGGCCTGGCACCTGGTCGTGCCGCTGCTGGCGGCGGCGGCGATCCTGTTCGCCGCCTTTATCCTGGTGGAGCGGCGCGCCGCCGCGCCCACGATCGACCTGGGCATGTTCGGCCGGCCCAACCTGGCCGCGGCCTGCGCCGTCAACTTTTTCGTCGGCGCGGCGCTGATCCTGGCGATGGTCGACGTGCCGCTCTTTATCAACAGCGTCCTGGCGGCCGGCGGCACGGCCGAGGACGCGGTGCGCGCGGCAGCGCTCAACACCGGGCTGGTGCTCGCCGCGCTGACCGGGTCGCAGGCCGTCACCGCCGTGGTCGGCGGCTGGCTCTGCGGCAAGCTGGGCTACCGCCTGCCTACCGTCGTCGGGCTGCTCGTGTCCGCGGCCGGTTTTGGGCTGATGGGCACCTGGACGCCGCAGGTGAGCTACGGCGCGATGGCCCTGCACCTGGTCCTGGCCGGCCTGGGGTTCGGTCTCGTGACGGCGCCGCTGAGCACGGCCGTGATCGACGCCGTGGACGAGACCCGCCGGGGCATCGCCTCCAGCCTGGTCGTGATCATGCGCCTGATCGGGATGAGTGTCAGCCTGTCGCTGCTGACGGCATGGGGGCTGCACCGCTTCGAGCAGCTCGCCGCGCGCTACGACCTGCTGGAGTTGGCCGGCGCCGGCCAGAACATTACGTCGCAGGTGTTGAGCGAGACGTTCCTCGTCGCGGGGGCCGTACTCGTGCTCACAGTGGGGGTTGCGGCCTGGTTGAGGCGCAGATCGCCCTGACCCACCCGCAAGTAGCCCACGCGGCCGGCCGGATCCAGATAACCGGGCCCGGTTCTCTCCCTCAATCGTCGTCCCCTGCTCCCGGCGAGCTGTACTCGGCGCCGCTTTCCTCCAGCAGCCGGACGACACGTTCGGCCTGCTCGCGATCGTCGTACAGCTCGGACCAGACCAGGTCGCGGGCAAAGTAGAGCGCCGAGGCGTCGGCAAAGGTGCGGGCGTTGGGGTTCGCGCCGCGCGCCAGCAGGAGCGCGACGAGCTCGGCCTGGCCGGCGCACACCGCCTCCATCAGCGCGGTCCAGCCGTTCGCACTCTGCTGATCGATGTTGGCCCCGGCCGCCAGCAGGGCCTCCACGACCTCCCGGTGCCCGGCGCGCGCGGCCCAGCGCAGCGGCACGGTATCCTGCTGGTCCGCCACCCCCGGACTGGCGCCGGCCTGGAGCGCGGCCTCAACCCCGGCCAGGTCGCCGGCCTGTGCCGCGGCGAGCAGCTGCGCCTCGGCCGGCGAGCGTCCCGCGGTCTGCGGGCGGACCTGGCGCATCTGCGCCAGTTGAAGCAGCTTGAGCAGCCAGACGTTGGAGTAGGCCGACATATTGGCTACCAACAGGGTATCGTTCGTCACGGGGGCGCCCTGGGACAGCAGGTAGCGGATGACGGGGAGGTGCCCGTGACGCGTGGCCAGGGTCAGGGCCGTCATCTCGGCCGCGCCCTGGGCCGCCAGGCTGGCGCCCTGGGCGAGCGCCTCCTGCACACCGGCGAGGTCGCCGCGATCGGCAGCATCACAGAGTCGCTGGTCGGGAGAGTCGGGCATGGGAGCCTCCTCGAGAGTGTGGCGGCGCGAACGATCTGTCCGCATCCCCCAGTATAGCACAAAGCCGCGCGGCCGGCAATCGAGCCCGCAGCGACACAGCGCATTGACCCCGGCCCGATGGCGTGCTATAATCCCCCCGGAGGTGCGACATGACAAAACAAGCGCAGCGTACCCGGCCGGCCCGCCCCCTGATTGTGCTGCTTACCCAGGCACTCTTTTTCCTGAACGCTATCCTGTGGATCGTCCTCGGCGTGGTCTTTATCGTCGACCACGCCAGCAGCCTCGCCGGCGGCTGGCTTATCCCCGTGCTGATGGCAGCCAACGCCGCCGTGCTGGGCGTCGTCGGCTGGGGGCTAGGGACCCAGCGCTGGTGGTTCTATTTCGCGGCCCTGCTCGTCCTCCTGGTCAATATCGTGCTCGGCGTAACCGACGACATCGGCCTGCTCGACGTGCTGGTCCTCGCCCTGAACACTGTAATGCTCGTGCTGTTGTTCATCAAACGCGCCTGGTACACCGCCAAGCGCTAAAAGGAGCGAACATGGACGCCATCCGCACCGCCGCCGAACTCATGGCCCTGGCTGCCCGCACTGCCCCCAAGGCAGCCGGGAAAGATTATGTGGTGATCGAGATCGTCGAGGGGGACACGCTCGACCGCCTGGCCGACGACATGGTCCGCTACGGCCAGGAAGCGGGCAAAAAGAACTTTGACCGCGACGGCGAGAACGTCCGCCGCTCCGCGGCGGTCGTGCTGATCGGCCTCAAGGACGCCGCGCCGACGGGCCTCAACTGCGGCGCCTGCGGCTTTGAAAAGTGCCCGCCGATCAATACGCTGGAGACAGAGTTCCGCGGCCCGCAGTGCGCGATGCGCCTGCTCGACCTGGGCATCGCGCTCGGCTCGGCGGTCAAGATGGCCGCGCTGCTCAACGTCGACAACCGCATCATGTACCGCATCGGCGTCTCGGCCCGCCGGCTGGGCCTGATCGACGCGGATGTCGTAATGGGGGTGCCGCTGTCGGCGACAGGGAAGAGCATCTATTTCGATCGGTAGGTTGCTGATTGGGGATTGGGGATTGGGGATTGGTGATTGGGTTGCGATGATCGGCAGCGGTTTGCCACGCATGGTTTTCCCACTTCCCAGTCACCCATCACCCATCACCAGTCACCAGTCACCAGTCACCAGTCACCATACAGGAGGTCCCATGTACTATCGCCTGCTCAGCGTCTTGTTCGCCGCCATCTTGCTCCTGGCGGCGGGTCCGGGGCCCGCCGCCGCGGCTCCGCCGGCCGCCATCCAGGCCGCGAACGACGAGGCGACGATCGAGTTCCCCGACCGCATCACCTTCCAGGTGGACCTGCAAGGCGACGCCGAGATCGACCGTGTGGTCCTCGAGTACGGCGTGGCGCAGCTGACCTGCGGCGAGGTCGTCGCCCAGGCCGTGCCCGAGATCACGCCGGCCAGAGAGGTCCACGCGGCGTGGACCTGGGAGATGCGGCAGAGCGGCTCGCAGCCGCCGGGAGCGCGCATCTGGTGGCGCTGGCGCGCGCACGACACGGCCGGCCGGGAGTATCTGACGGAGCAGCAGACCCTCACCTGGCTCGACGACTACCTTGACTGGCAGACCGCCAGCGGCGGCTCGATCAACCTGCACTGGTACGAGGGCGACAAGTCCTTTGGCAAGGAGCTCCACAGCTCGGCCGTCGAGTCGCTGGCCGACCTGGAGGCCAGTACCGGCCTACAACCGGACGTGCCGATCGACATCTATATCTATGGCAGCAGCGACGATCTGCGCGCCGCGATCCTCTACGAACCCGGGTGGACCGGGGGACTGGCCTATGCCGAGCACGGCATCGTCATCATCGGCATCGCGCCGGACGACATCGCCTGGGGCAAGACGACCATCGCGCACGAGCTGACGCACGTCCTCGTCGGCCGGCTCACCTTTACCTGCATGGGCGAGGTCCCGACCTGGCTGCACGAGGGGCTGGCGATGTACGGCGAGGGCGGGCTTGACGACGCCGCGGAGGCGCGCTTTGCGCAAGCCGTGGCCGACAACACCCTTCTCTCGGTGCGCGCCATGAGCGGCGCCTTTTCCGAGAACCCGGACCGCGCCGACATCTCGTACAGCCAGTCGTACAGCCTGGTCCAGTTCTTGCTCGACCGCTACGGCACGGCCAAGATGCTGGAGCTGCTGGACGCGGTGCACAACGGCCTCACGATCGAGGAAGCGCTGCTCGAGGTCTATGGGCTGACGCTCGAGTCGTTCGAAGATGCCTGGCGCACCGCCATCGGCGCGGCGCCGCGGGAGGGCCAGGGCCAGGCCCCAACGGCCACGCCGGTGCCGACCGCCGTGCCCACCTATGCCCCTATCTCGGGGGAGCTTGCGGTGCCCACCGCGGGGCCGACGCGGGTCCTGCCCACGCCGCAGCCGACGACCGTGCCGGCGGCGACGCCGACCCCAACGCCGACCGCGGGGGGGGCGGCCGGCCTGCACCTCCCCACCTGGGTGATCGCCGTGGCCGGCGGCGCGGCGGCCCTGATCGTGCTCTTTTTCGTCGTCGCTATCGCCGTGGCCCTCCGCCGGCGGAACCGCCTGCCGCCGACGATGCTGCTGTTGCTCTTGCTGCTTATGCTTTTAGGTAACGCCTGCGGGCCCGCCCCGACATCCAGCCCCACTCCGGTCTCAATCGTCCCCTCCCCCACCCCCGCGGAAGGCGCCCCCACCCCCGCCGCCTACGGCCCCCGGCCCACCGTCACCCCCTACCTCCCACCCACCGCCGCCCCGGGCACCTTCGCCGACCCGGAAGTCGGCGTCACCCTCCGCCTGCCCGCCGGCTGGACTACCGAGCCCGGCGAGGACGAGTCGACCATCAGCTGGTTCTATGCCCCCGACGACGCCGCCCTGGCTGTCCTCTTCTATGACCTCATGCCCGACGACCAGACACTGGCCGAAGCTACCGCCGACATCACGCAGTACGCCGTCGAGGGGCTCGCCGACATCGCCACCCTCAGCGACCAGGGCCTGACTCTGGACGACGGCCGCGAGGCCTGGCAGACCGTGGTCGAGGGTGATCGCGAGGACGGGCTCCGCCTCAAGGTTGGGCTCACCACCGCCGTCCAGGGCGGACGCATCTTTGTCCTCATGGCCTTTTCCAGCGTCGAAGGGTACGACTATGAACGCGACGCCATCGACCAGCTCGCCCGAGGGATGCAGCTGACGACCCCTTCCTACTACGGCATCCCCCGCAGCGAGGCTCTGGTCCTCGCCGGCGGCGAGTCCACCAACCCGCGCGACTATGACCCGGCCACCACCCACGGCTCGGGCGACAAGATGGCCTATTCGGCGCTCGTCTCCTTCGATCCCGAGCTCAACCTGCTCCCCGAGCTGGCCGCGTCCTGGGAGGTCGCCGGCGGCACCGTCTATACCTTTACGCTGCGCGCCAACGCCCGCTTTCACAACGGCCGGCCGGTCACTGCCCAGGACGTCGTCTATTCCTGGGAACGCGCCGCCGACCCGGATACCGCGTCCGATACCGTGCTGACCTACCTCGGCGATATCCTCGGCGTCAAGGAAATGAACGCCGGGGACGCGGACCACATCGCCGGGCTCACCGCCGTCGACGACCACACCCTGCGGGTGACGATCGACGCCCCCAAACCCTACTTTCTCCTCAAGCTGACCTACCCGACCGCCTTTGTCGTGGACCGGGAGAACGTCGAGTCGGGCGACGACTGGTACACCCGGCCCAACGGAACCGGCCCCTATCGCCTGACGCGGTGGGAGCCGATGAACCTGCGGCTCTATGAGCGCAACGACGACTACTATCTCGGCCCGCCGGCCATCCGCTATGTCATCGTCAAGGTCTACCAGGGCGTGGCCATCCGGCTCTACGAGAGCGGCGAGATCGACGTGGCCGCCGTCGGCTCGTACAACGTCCCCCGCGTGCTCGACCCCAACGACCCACTGCACCCGGACGTGCGCAGCGCCGTGAACCTGTGTACCGGCTACATTACCCTCGACACCGCGCAGGCACCCTTTGACGACCTCAAGGTGCGCCAGGCCTTTACGATGGCCTTTGACCGCCAGCAGTACATCGACGTCGTCTACCACGGCATCGGCCTGCCGGCCGTGGGCGTCTTTCCGCCCGGACTGCCCGGGTACAACGGCGACCTGCATGGCCTCCCCTACGACCCCGAGCGCGCCCGGCAGCTCCTGGCCGAGTCGAGCTACGGCGGACCGCAGGGCCTGCCGCCGATCGTCTTTACCAACGGCGGCTACGGCAGCGATGTCTCTGCCGACGTCGCCGCCCTGGTGCAGATGTGGCAGCAGACGCTCGGGGTGACGATCACGGTGGAGAACCTGGAGCCCGACCGCTACCTGGACGAGGTCTATGCCGGCCGGCACGGGCAGATCTTTACCTCGGGTTGGTGCGCCGACTACCCTGATCCGGAGAACCTGGCCGACATCCTCTTCCACAGCGGTTCGCAACAGAACCGGGGCAACTACAGCAACCCCCAGGTCGACGCGCTGCTCGAACAGGCCCGCGTGGAGCAGGACGTAGCGACGCGCATCCAACTCTATCAGCAGGTCGAGCAGATCATTGTCGACGATGCCCCGGTGATCTTTACCCTTCACAGTATCTCGTACCTGCTGGTCAAGCCGTACCTCCAGGGGTACGTGCTGACGCCGATCGACGTACCGTTGGAGCGGTACCTCTGGATTGACGAGAGCAAGATGAGGTAGTGTAGGAGTTGGCAGATTGGGGAGCGGCGCGGGGTAACGCCACAATGCCGCCGAGTCCGAGCGCGAACGAACTCGGCAAGGGTTGCGGAACCCACGCCGGGGTTGCCACACGGTTGGTCTGAGAAGCTGGAACCATGGAAACCCGCTGGGACCTGCGCAAGTCCGGCTGGCGGCGGCGCCTGGAGTTGGTCTCTATCGCGCTCCTGGCACTCGTCAGTATTGGCGTGTTCCTCGCCCAGACATGGCGCTCCCGTGAACACATTGGGGCATCCTCCAGCACGGACGTCATCGCCCAGGCCAGCGCCATGCCCAACCAGGGCTGGATGCCCCTCACGGTCTATTTCAGCGCCTATGGCAGCAGTGCCACGGACGCCGCCATCACCCGCTACGAGTGGGACCTGGACGGCAACGGGCGCTACGACTATGACGCGACCGACCAGGCCGGATATGCTTCCTACCTCTACGCCAAGCCGGGCACCTATACCGTCACCCTGCGCGTGACCGACGCTCAGGGCCGGCAAGCCATCGACCAGGTCGCCATCCAGGTGCGCCATCCGGCAAGCAGCAGCGTGGACTACTGGACCCTCTTTGACGATCGCACCGTGCGGCGCATCGACATCGCGCTTCCCCAGGCCGAGTGGGACCGAATGTGGGCCGACCCGGAGGCCAAGTACCAGGCTCAAGCCGATGCCGTCGTCTTTGGCGAACGGTTGGACAATATCGGCTTTCGGATGCGCGGCCAGTTCTCCCTGCGCGAGTCGGGGGCGAAAAAGCCCTGGGAACTCTCGACCGACGCCTACGTCGACGGGCAAGAGTTCCATAACCTGCACCAATTGATGCTTCTCAACAACATCGGCGATCCCAGCCTGCTCCAGGAAAAACTGGCCTATGAGATGATGCGCTTCGCCGGCCTGCCGGCCAGCCACGTGGCCTTTGTCACGCTGTGGATCGGCATGACCGACGCCGCCGCGCCGCCCACCTACTGGGGCGTCTATACGTTGGTCGAGCGGGTGGACGCCAAGTACCTGGCCAACCGCTTCGGGCCGGCCAGCAAAGACGGCAACCTGTACAAGGCCAGCCACGCGCAACGCGGGCCCATGGACCTGGTCTACTACGGCGACCGGATCGAGGACTATCCCACTCAGAACGGCCAATACGCCTACGGCAAGGCGAACAACGAAGCGGAGGCCGACTACAGCGACGTCGTCGCCCTCTGCCGGGTCGTCGACGGCACCACGTACGCGAGCGAGGACGAGCACGTCCAGGCACTGGAAGCAGCCCTGAATGTGGACGCCTTTCTCCGCTACATGGCCGTCGTCACCATCCTGGACAACTGGGACACCTACCCCAACACCGGGAACAACTATTATCTGTTCAACAACCCCGTCAGCGGCCGCTTCGAGTGGATCCCCTGGGACCTGACCTGGGGCGAGAACGCGCAGGCCCCGCTGCTGGGGCGCTCCGGGCCGGCCCTGGTCCAGCGCGCGCCACTGTACGACAGCGTGTTCCGGGTGGAACGCTACCGGCGCCAATACCTGGCCTACGTGGACCTGCTCCTACGGTTCTGGTTCACCCCCACGAACGTCGCGGGGCAGGCCCAGCAGTACCATCGCCTGATCGCCCCCTACGTGACACAGGCCACCGGCGACCAGGCCTTTTTCGGTGACCGGCCCATGTTCCCCCCCGCGGCCTTCCAGGACTCGTGGTCAGGGCTCGTCCGCTTCGCCGCCGAGCGCAGCCGCTACCTGCAGGAGGTGTTGCTAGGGGACAAAGAGCGCCTGACAGAGCCATAGGCATTGGCGGTCTGCGTACGATGAAGTTTGGCCCCTTACGGCTACAAGCGTTTTTTCACCGCAAAGGACGCAAAGGGCGCAAAGGAAAGGGCTGTAAGAAGACACTCTGGATGCCGAAAAACCAAGAAAACCTTTGCGTTCTTTGCGCCCTCTGCGGTTGAATCTCTTCTCCTTGAGCCGAATCCCGGCTCTCTTGAAAAAGGCCAAACTTCATCTGCCCAAAGGTCGGGGAAACCGGGGCGGCCATATAGGGCCGCCCCCACAAAGCGAGGTGTCTATGAACCGCAAACTGCTCCCCTTGATCGCACTCGTGCTGGGAGCCCTGGTGATCGCGGGCCTGTTCGTGGCCCGTGCCGCGGCCCAGGGCGAGGGTTTCACCGAGACATTCGACGACCCCCAACTGCCCGGCTGGGAACACTCTGCCGAGGTCATCGTCACCGAGGGCATGCTGCGCATCGGACCGGCCAACTTTGCGGCGCGCATGGGCGGATGGCGCAATTTCGACCTCGTGTTCAAGGTACGCTTCTCCGGAGCTGGCGAGACCCACGTCAACTATCGTGCGACCGACCAGGGCAGCTATCTGCTGCGCCTGGACGACACGGCGGTCCTGCTCAAGACAGCGCCGCAGAGCGAGCCAGTCGCACTCGCGCGGGCCGCCCTGACGCCGCCCGCGGCCGGCGCATGGCTGGAGGTGCGAATCACCGTGCAGGAGGGGGCGCACACCGTCGCCCTCTCCGGCACCACCGTGCTGACGGTTACCGACGCGAGCCCGCTGCCGCCGGGGACGGTTGTCTTTGCCTCGCAGGGCGAGCGGACGACCGAGATCGACGACGTCACCTTGCAGGTTCTGCCGGGAGCCCCCGGCCCCGAGCCCGCTGCACGGGAGACAGCTCTCCCTGCACCCTCGCCTACACCGGCGGCCGGCCGCACGACCTGGCAGGACATCGTGCAGGAGCTCACGGCCGGCCAGGGGAGCGCGCTCGGTTGGGAGACTTGGGTTATCAACCTGGTCCTGGCCGTGTTCACATCGTTCGTCCTGAGCCGCGTATACGTCCACTGGGGCGCGTCACTTTCCAACCGGCGCAAGTTTGCCGCCAACTTTATGCTGATCACGGTCACGACCACCTTTATCATCCTCGTCGTGCGCTCCTCGGTCGCCCTGTCGCTGGGGCTGGTGGGCGCGCTCTCCATCATCCGGTTCCGTGCGGCAATCAAGGAACCGGAAGAGCTGGCCTATCTCTTTTTCGCCATCAGCCTGGGCATCGGCCTGGGGGACAACCAGCGCATCGTCACCCTGGCCGCGCTGCTGGTCGTCATTGCCCTGATCGGGCTGGCGCGCCTGTTGCGCCAGTCCCAGGCGGACACCAACCTGCACCTGACCATCGCCAGCCGCGCCCCCGACAAGGTCGATCTGCCGCACGTCATGGACGTGCTGGCGAAACACTGTTCCAAACTGCGCCTGCTGCGTTTCGACGAAAGCCCCGCGGGGCTGGAGATGTCCTTTGTCGTCGAGTTCCGGCACATTGCGGACCTGGACCGCACGCGGGCGGCCCTACAAGCGCTGGCGCCGGCTGTGGAAATCTCGTTCCTGGATAACAAGGGGGTCTGGTAATGGCAGGCGGGCCGACCGCGGACTATACGCCGCTGCGAGCGCGCCGTTACGAGCGCAAATTCCTGGTCGAGGAGTTGCCCCTGCACCAGGTCCTGGCGCTTGTCCGGCTGCACCCGCAGATGTTTTTTGCCCCCTACCCGCCGCGCTACATCAACAACCTGTACCTGGACACCGCGGACCTGGAGAACTATCAGGACAACGTGTGCGGCGCCGAACGCCGGCGCAAGGTGCGTGTGCGCTGGTACGGCGCACTCGGCGGGAGCCTGGCCAGGCCGGTACTCGAGTGCAAGTTCAAAGAAGGCCCCGTAGGAGGAAAGATCAGCTACCCGTTGAACGGATTTCCCCTGGACGCCGAGTTCAGCGGCCGCACCCTCCAACGCGCCGCGGCCGTTTCCAATCTGCCAACTATCGTGCAGCAGGAACTGCGTACCATGCAGGTGGTCCTGCTGAACCGCTACTACCGGCACTATTTCGCCTCGCGGGACGGCCGCTTCCGGGTCACGGTGGACACGGAGCTGGCCTTTTACCGGGCCAACGGCGCCCTCGGCAACTCGTTGGCCCACCGGCAGGTCGACCGGCGCGGCGTCATCCTCGAGCTGAAATACGATGTCGCGGACGAGCCCGCGGCCGGCCGCGTGGCCGGTTTCTTCCCCTTCCGAATGACCCGCAGCTCCAAGTACGTGCAGGGGATGGAGCGGGTGTACTTTTAGCAGGCGTGGCCGTCCGGCCGCTGCGGCCCCTGGATTTGACAAACTCCCCACCCCGTTGTATAATCTCCCTTGATACATCGACGCATTTCAATGTAGTGATGCGTAGATTAAAGGAGCGAACTATTGGAAGCCGTCACCCCACGACTGGAACAGGAGATCGCTCTCCTGCACACGCACGTCTGCGAGGGACTTGGCGACCCTAAGCGGATCCTCATCCTCTACCTTCTGTCCACGCGCCCCCGCAACGTCACCGAGATCACCGAGGCGCTGGGCATCCCCCAACCGACCGTGTCACACCACCTCAAGGTCCTGCGCGACCGCGGGCTCATTGTTGCCCGCAAAGACGGGACCGCGATCTATTACTCACTGGCCGACGAGCGCATCATCCAGGCCCTGGACCTGATGCGCGCTATGCTGGCCGACCTCTTGGCCCAGAGGGCCGGCCTCTTGGAACACGCCCGCACGAACGGACCGCAGGCAGACGCCGATCCGCTATCCGAGGAGGAATAACCCGTGGCAAAGCTCAGCACCGCCCAGCAGGACACGCTTCGCGAAATGTTCCACAACCGCTTCACCACCGACCCGATGGAGTGCCGCATCTATGGGCACGACGTCGGGACCATGCCGCCGCTGGTCAAGCCGCTCATCGGCAAGGCCCAGGCCCAGGCCGTCGTCCAGCCCAAAGACGAGGACGAGGTCGCGCGCCTGGTCAAGTGGGCGCGCGAGCAGCGCATCCCGCTCGTCCCGCGCGGCAAGGCGACCTCCGGCTACGGCGGCGTCCTGCCCGTCAAAGGTGGCATCATCGTCGATTTCTGGCGCATGCGCAATGTCCTGAACACGGACCTCGCCGCCCAGACCGTCACCGTCCAGCCGGGCATCGTGTGGGAGGACCTGCAGCAGCAGGTGCGCAAGCAGGGCCTGGACCTGCGGTTGTACCCCTCCAGCGCGCCCTCCTCCACGGTCGGTGGTTGGCTGGCCCAGGGCGGTTACGGCTACGGCTCCTTCGAGTACGGCGCCTTTGCCGACAACGTCGTCTCCGCGCGCGTCGTCCTGCCCGACGGAGCGGTACGCGAGTACGCCGGCCCCGACCTGGCCCTGGTCTCGGATGCGGAAGGGACCACCGGCCTCATCACCGCCATCACCCTGCAGCTGCGGCCGCTGGAGGAAGAGGTCGTGATCGGCGCCCGCTTCGGCGAGGCCCGCTGGCTGCGGGCGGCGTTGCAGCAGGTGATCCAGGAAAAGGTGCCGGTCTGGTCGATCAACTTTATCAACCCGACGATGGCCCGGCTCAAGAACCAGCTTCCGCCCAAGCTGGAGCACGGCCACCCGGCGGAGGAGCGGCGCGTGCCGGTCCCCGAGGTCTATTGCACCGGCTTTGTCATCCCGGCCTCGCGCGAGGCCGAGGTGCGGCCGGCCCTGGAGCGCATCTTTACCCAGAACGGCGGCGAGCGCTGCCCGGAGGGCGTCGTCAAGGAAGAGTGGGAAGCGCGCTTCCAGATCATGCACGTCAAACGGCTGGGGCCCTCGCTCATTCCCACCGAGGTCGTGGTCCCGCTGGAGAAGCTGGACGCCGTGATGGACGATTTCGAGGCGAAAATCAAGCAGCCCCTGGCCATCGAGGGGATGGTGGCGGGGGGCCCGCGGCCGCAGGTTACCCTGCTCGGCTTTATCCCCCACGACGAGCGGCGGCTGACCTTTAACCTGGCCTATGGGCTTTCGCTCTCTGCCATCCAGCAGGCCAAGCGCCACGGCGGCCGGCCCTACACCACCGGGCTCTACTTTCGCCACGAGGCCGAGACAGTCTTGGGTAAGGAGCGGGTACGGCAGCTGCAGACGTTCAAACGGCAAGTGGACCCCCAAGGACTGATGAACCCCGGCAAGGTCGTGGGCAACGGGCTGCTGGGCACCTTTATGCAGGCCGCCGGGGCGATGGAGCCGCTCGTGCGGCTGGTCGCCAACCCGGCCAAGGCCCCCCTCGGCGAGCGCATCGCCCACTCGGGCAGGCGGGACATCCCGGACGAAGTCGCCTGGTACGCCCACGCCTGCGCCCAGTGCGGCTACTGCGTGAACGAGTGCGACCAGTTCTACGGCCGCGGCTGGGAATCCGAGTCGCCGCGCGGCAAGTGGTTCCTGCTGCGCGAGTACATGGCCGGCCGGGCCAAGATGGACCAGACCTTTGTCAACAAGTTTATGGCCTGCACGACCTGTGAGGTATGCAACGTCGAGTGCCCCCTGGAGCTGCCCAACGAGCCCTCGTGGCTGCAGATGCGCGGTCACCTGATCCACGACAAGGACAAGATGACGCTGCCGGCCTTTGAGATCATGCGCGCCTCGTTGAAAAAGGAGCGCAACATCTGGGCCTCGTACAGCCACGATCGCGCCAAGTGGGTGCCGGAAGACCTCGAGCCCAAGATTCGCTGGCGGGCCGACGTCGGCTACTTCCCCGGCTGCACCGCCTCGTTGGTCGAGCAGGACGTGGCCCAGGGCACGGCCCGCCTCCTGGACGCCGCCGGCATCGAGTTCACCTACATGGGCGACGGCGAGGCCTGCTGCGGTATCCCGATGCTGGTGGCCGGGATGTGGGACACCTTTGAAGAAATCCTCCGCCACAACGTCCGTGGAATGAGCGAGCGCGGGGTCAAGACGGTGGTCACCTCCTGCCCGGCCTGCTGGCTCGTGTGGAAGGTCTACTACCCGGAATGGGCCAAGAAGCTGGGCATCGATTATCCCTTTGAGACCAAACATTACTCGGAACTCCTCGCCGAACGGATCCAGAACGGTGATCTGCAGTTCACTCACCCCGTCAACATGCGCGTCACCTGGCACGACTCCTGCCACATGGGCCGGGCCGGCGGCATCTATGAGCCACCGCGAGAGGTGCTCACCGCGATCCCGGGCATCGAGTTCGTGGAGATGGAGCATAACCGCGACCACGCCCACTGCTGCGCCAGCGTAGTGTCGCTGCTGGAGAACCCCAACACGGCCAAGGTCATCGGCGATCTGCGCGTGCAGGAAGCGGTGGACACCGGGGCGCAGGCGATCGTCGCCTCCTGCCCCTGCTGCGAGGTACAGCTGCGGGTGACGGCGGAAAAGACGGGGCGCGACATCCCGGTCATCGATCTGGCAAACCTGGCTTCACAGGGCCTGGGGCTGCCCACCTATGACCCCACCGCGTATGCCCTGGAGCAGTGGAAGACCTTTGAGGCCATGATCTGGCTGCTGAAACCGGAAGCGATGGCCGGGCTGATGGCCGACCTCCTGCCGGAGATGATCGAGGCCATGCCGGCTCCCTTCCGCGGGATGATGAAGATGGTCAAAAAGTCGTCCCCGCCGGTCCGGGAGACCATGATCGCGACGATGAAGCCGCTGATGCCGGCCCTCTTCCCCATCCTCATGCCGGGGATGATGCCCAAGGTCATGCCGGCGATGCTCGAGGCGGTGGGCAAGGTCGTCCCGATGCCGCAGCACATGGCGGAGCAGATGCCCGACCTGATGCCCATGGCCATGGACCGCCTGCTCCCCAAGATGCTGCCGCTGGTCATCCCGCACTTTATGCCCAAGATGGTGGCCTACCTGCGGAACGGGGCCTGATGCGCGAATAGCGGCCGGTGAGATATCGTCCCCGGGGCGGGCCCTGTGACACGGAGGGCCCGCCCCGGCCCTTTTTCGCGCATGGTCGTTCATCGGGCCTGTACACCGCCTTCACACCGCCTTCAAACGCCTCAGGTATGATGGGCCTTGTTCCAACACGATAGGCAACGCGAGTTCATAGCATACTGGAGGCACACGATGAAACGGATTCTCTCTGTTGGATTGGCAGCCGTCCTGACAATTGCTGCCCTCGCCGCCTGGCTGCCGGCGGCCGGCGCGACCACGGCCTACACGGCCGTGCCGGGGACGGAAGCGGCGCAGACCGTGTCGTTGGCCGCCGCCGCCGTGGGCGACCTCTCGCCCGAGGAAGCGGCCGGCCTGGCCTGGATGCGCGAGGAAGAGAAGCTGGCGCACGATGTCTACCTGGAGATGTACGACCTGTGGGGGCTGAGCGTCTTTCAGCGCATCGCCCAGAGCGAGCAGAAACACTCCGACGCGGTCAAGACGCTGCTCGACCGCTACGGACTGGCCGACCCGACTGCCGGCAATGCCGCGGGCGTCTTTACCAACCCCGACCTGCAAGCGCTGTACGACACGCTGGTCGCCCAGGGCAGCGCCTCGCTGGCGGATGCCCTCAAGGTAGGCGCGGCCATCGAAGAGATCGACATTCTTGATCTGGAGGAACGCCTCTCCCAGACGGACAACGCCGACATCCGGCGGGTCTATCAGAACCTGGAGCGGGGGTCCGAGAGCCATCTGCGGGCGTTCGTCACGAACCTGCAGAACGAGACCGGAGAAGTCTACGAGCCCCAGTACCTGAGCGCGGAAGACTATGCGGCCATCGTGAGCGGCAGCGTGGGCCGCGGCGGCCGGCCGGGCCAGGGCCAGGGGCAGGGTCAAGGTCAGGGCCAGGGCCAAGGCCAGGGACAGCGTCAGGGACGGGGGCAGGCAAGGTAGCCAGGTCAGGGGCAATTGCCCGTCCTCACGACCCCGGCCCGTGTGCCGAACCTGGCACGGGCCGGGGTTTTGCTTTGGGATGGTACACCCAAGGCCTGGTCCCGACGGTCGGATCTCTGGCGGGCCGCCACTTGCCAATCCCCCTGCCCTGGTGTACAATGCCCGGAAGTCTACCCGGGGGTCCGCATCCATTGGGCAAGTACTTTGAGTGGCACTATACCGGCGAACCGTTTCATCTCTTTGACCTCCCGCACCTGATCACCCTCGCGCTCGTCCTCCTGGGTGTCGGCGGGCTGATCGTCTTTCGGAAACGCTTCAGCGAGCGGGCGCACCGCGCCTGGCGCTACGGCCTGGCGGCCGTGGTGGTCGCCAACGAGGTGGTCGGCCACCTCTGGTACTGGTCCGCCGGCGTCTGGTCGGTCGACTTTATGCTGCCCCTGCACATGTGCAGCCTCTTTGTCTGGGTCACGGCGCTCATGCTCGTCACCCGCAGCTACCGCCTCTACGAGTTCACCTACTTTCTCGGCATCGGCGGAGCCGCCCAGGCCCTGATCACGCCCGACCTGGACATCTATGGCTTTCCCCACTTTCGCTTCTTCCAGGCCTTTTTCATGCACGCGCCTATCGTCCTGGGCCCGGTCCTGATGACCGCCGTCGAGGGCTACCGCCCCACCGGCAAGTCGCTGCTGCGTGTCGCCGTGGGCGCCAACCTCTATGTTGCCGCCGTCTTTGTCATCAACAAGCTGCTCGGCAGCAACTATCTCTTTATCGCCCAAAAACCGGTGACCCCCAGCCTCATCGACTACCTGGCCCCCTGGCCCTGGTATATCCTGGAGCTGGAGCTGATCGGGGTGGCGATCTGTTTGCTGCTGTATCTGCCCTTTGCGATAGGGGATTGGCGGAGGGGCAGAGGGCAGAGACTGGGGGTTGGAGGCTAAATCTCCGCGGCCCCCGCCGGCGAGCGCTGCAAGACGACCACTGTCTCGCCGTCCACCGCGCAGCGCACGGGGACGTGCACCGTGCCGTCGGCCGGCCGGTGCTCCCAACCCTCCACGTCAACGCCGCCCACCTGCACACGTTCGGGCGCGGCTGCCCGGTGCACGATCACTTCGACCTGGCGGCTGGGCGCCTGCTCGGGGAAGCCGCCCGCGGCCGGCGCGACACGCACGACCAGGCGCCGGCCGTCCTCCTCCGCGACAAAGCGCGTCAGCGAAAAGGCGCCGCGCTGATAGGCCCGCGAGCAGCCGTCGTCGTCGTAGAGGAGCCCCTCTGCCGGGTAGGGCGGCCAGAGGTGCAGAAAGAGGTGGTCGAAGCGGTGGTCGTCGGGGATGCACGGCAGCTCCGGCCCCATGGGCAGCACGGTCCCCCCGCGCACCAGGAGCGGGAGGCGGTGCAGCGGCGCGTCGTATTCGATCTGCCCACCGCCCTCAAAGGTACTGCCCGACCAAAAGTCGTGCCAGGTGCCGGCCGGCAGGAGGACGCGGCGGCGCACGGCGCCGCTCTCCAGGACGGGCGCCAGCAGCAGGCTGTCGCCCAGCATGAACTGGTCGGCCATGTCGGCAAAGCGCGCGTCGTCGGGGAACTCGAGGACCAGCGGGCGGACCGGGGGCAGGCCGCTGCGGTAGGACTCCCAGGCCAGGCGGTAGAGGTAGGGCAGCAGGCGATAGCGCAGCTGCGCATAGGTACGAAAGTTGGCCTCCACATCGGGGTTGTGCGACCAGGGGAAGCGGGTGTTGTCCACACCGGCCGGCCGCCAAAAGTAGCGCGCCACCGGGCAAAAGAGCGCCCACTGGGCGCACCGCTGGTGCGTCTCCGGCGTCGTCTTGCCGTCCAGCCCAAAGATGTCGGCCGTCCAATGGGCAAAGCCGAGCAGCCCCAGGTTTAGCCCAGCGCGCAGCGCGGCCCGCATATGCTTGTAGGAAGGCTTCTGGTCGCCCAGGAACATTGCCGGATAGCGCTGCGAACCGGCCCACACCGAACGCCCATAGACCACCGGCCGACGATCGTCCAACCGCGCCATGCCCTCGTAAAGCGCTCGCCCATAGAAAAAGCCGTACAGGTTGTGGTACTCGCGCCCGTCCATGCCCAACGCGCTGCGCGCCTGGAGCGGCAGGTGCTCGCCGTCGTCGTTCTTGAAAAACGTGACCCCCTGCTCATAGAGCGGCCGCAGCCGCCCGTTCCACCAGTCCGCGGCCGCGGGGTTGGTGAAGTCGACCACGCCGCCCGAGCCGAACCACCAACGCGCGCGCGGATGGGCCAGGTAGCCCCGCTCCCGCGCCTCGGCATACCCCGGCAGGTCGCGCTCGTCGGAAAAGAGGGTGCCGGCCGGCCGGTTGTGGGCCAGCGCGTGCAGCAGCAGCCGCTGGAAGGGCCGGTTGCGCCGGTTGAGAAAGGGGGTCAGGATCAGGCCCAGCCGCACGCCCAGCACCTTGAGCTCCGCGAGCAGCTCGTCGGGGCGCGGGAAGAGGCTCGCGCGCCAACGCATGGTGTGAAAGCCCTGCTCCCAGTGATAGTCCAGGATGACGGCGTCGAGCGGGATGCGCAGCAGGCGGTGCTGGTGGACCCGCTCCAGCACGACGCCCTGGTGCTCCTGGGGATACCCCGTGACCAGCAGCCCGAACGCCCAGCGCGGCAGGAGGGGCGGCCGGCCGGTCAGGCCGGTGTAGGTGGACAGGATCTCGCGCCAGGCCGGCCCGTGGACGACGATATAGTCCGCCCCCGGGCCCAGCGCCTGCACCTCCAGCCGGCCGCGCTCGGGGGCAATACGCCAGACACTCTCGTGGCTGTTGAGGAGAAAAAGCGCGTACCCGCGGTCGCTGAGCAGGCAGGGGATCGCGGAGTAGGTGGCCCGCTGCTGCAGCGGGGCAATCGCGTCCCGCGCCCGCAGGCGCACCGTGCCGCGCTCCCGCCGAAAGGCATCGAACCATTCGCCCAGGCCGTAAAAGCCCTCGCCGGGGGCGATGGCGAAAGAGAGTATGACGCCATCCCGCGCCCGGCCCGCGTCGACGCGGACCTCTGTCGCCGGGAGGTCCACCTCGACACGACAGAGTACTCGCTCCCACCCCAGGACCGGCCGGCCGGCCTCGGCCAACACGACACTGCCGGCGCGGTCGCAGACACGCACCAACCCCTCCGGCGCGTCCACCACGAGGCGCGCGTCCTCCGGCGCGACGGGCGCCGCCGGCAGGAGCACCTCGCGCAGCCACGGCCGGTCCGGCGGGAAGCCGGCCGCCCCGGCCGGCGCGTGGGTGATCCGGACGGCGTTGGGAGCCAGGTGCTGGACACGGATTTGGGTGGAACCGGGCAGGATTGTCTCGTGGGCCATCGGGTTGGTCTCCCCGGCGCTGCTCGTGGGTCGGACGCGCGTTGTGGGGTATAGTATAAGACGGGGGACGGGAAAAGTCAATTCGCCAATTGCCTATTTCCCGAAACTATGCTATCATCACCCCATCCTATAACACGGAGGTACCCATGCGGCTCGACTGGAAAAAGACCTTTCTCCTCGGCTTTGGCTTCCTGGGCGTGAGCGTGATGTGGTCGCTGTACAACACCTATGTCCCCATCTTTTTGCAGGCCGGCAACCCCGAGTTCGACGCCGCGCGGGCGGCCACGACGCTGGGGTTCGGCCTGGGGCCGGCCCTCACCGGCGTCTTTATGACGCTGGACAATATCGCCGCCTTTTTCCTGCAGCCGCTGGTCGGCATGTGGAGCGACCGGACCTACACCCGGTTCGGCCGGCGCATGCCCTTTATCCTCGGCGCCGCGCCGATCGCCGTACTGGCCTTTCTGTTCATCCCGGTGGCCCCGCTGCTGATCCAGCCGGAGAACAACGGGCAGCTGTCGGCCCTGGTCGGGCCCTTTGCCTTGTTCATCGTCCTGGCCGGCGTGATGCTCCTGGCCATGGCTATCCTCCGCACCCCGGTCATCGCCCTCATGCCCGACCTGACGCCCAGCCCGCTGCGCAGCAAGGCCAACGGGGTCATCAACCTGATGGGCGGCGTGGGCGGGGCGCTGGCCCTCTTTGGCGGCGGCTTTCTCTACAAGCTCTATCGGCCGCTGCCCTTCTGGGTGGGCGGCGCGCTCATGCTCCTGGCCGTTTTCGTCCTCTGGCGGAGCATCCGCGAGCCCAAGGAGCTCGTCGAATCGGCCCGCCCCACCACCGAGCGCCCCGGCCTGCGCCGGCTCTTTGACGGGCTCCGCGGCCTGCCGAAGGAGAACGTCCGCAGCCTGGTGCTCCTCATCCTGGCGATCTTTTTCTGGTTCGTCGGCTACCAGGCGATCGAGACCTTTTTCAGCTCCTATGGCGTCAGCGTCCTCAAGATCAGCGAGGGCACGGCCTCCCAGATCCTGGCCATCGCCAACGTCACCTTTCTGCTCTTTGCCATCCCCAGCGGCTATATCGCCTCCCGCTTCGGCCGGCGCCGGACCATCCTGGTCGGCCTGGTCGTCTTTGCCGCGCTGCTGATCACGGCCTTTTTCCTGCCCAACCTCTATGTCGTGATCGCCGCGCTGGCGCTCGGCGGCATCGCCTGGTCGCTGGTCAACATCAACTCGCTGCCGATGGTCGTGGATATCTCGCCCTCGGAGACAGTGCTGGGCACCTACACCGGCATCTATTACATCGCCGGGACGCTGGCCGCCGTCGTCGGGCCGATCCTCAATGGCTGGATCGTGGAATCGGCCGGCAACAACTATAACCTGATCTTTGCCGTGACGCCGGCCTTTTTCGTCCTGGCGGTCGTGTGCATGCTCTTTGTGGTCAAGGGCGAAGCCAAGCCGGCGTAAGCAGAGGGTACCATGAAACGCGACTATACGCTCCTCCTGGCCGACATGGCCGCGGCCTATCGCCAGCACGCCCCCCGCTCGGCCGCCCTGCAGCAGCGGGCCGCGGCCGTGGCGGTGGACGGGGGCCACCATAGCCTCCGCCTCCTCGAGCCCTTTCCCCCGCGCATCGCCGCGGCCTGCGGCGCCTGGCTGCGCGACGAGGATGGGCACCGCATCCTGGACTTTTGGCAGGGGCACTTTGCCAACATCCTGGGCCACAACCCCGCCATACTCACCCGCACCCTGTCCGAGGCCCTGGCGGGCGGCTGGGGACTGCAAACCGGGATGACGGACACCGTCCAGATCGAGGCCGCCGAACTGCTGTGCCGCCAGACTGGGGCCGAGCGGGTGCGCTTCACGACCAGCGGCTCCCTGGCGACGATGTATGCCGTGCTCCTGGCGCGCGCCTACACCGGCCGCAACCTGGTCCTCAAGGTGGGCGGCGGCTGGCACGGGGCGCAGCCGTGGGGGCTCAAGGGTGTGGGCTTTCACCAGGGCTTTCAGCAGGCCGACAGCGCGGGCCTGCCGGCCGTCCTGACGGCAGAGGTCCTGGTCACGCGCTTTAACGACACCGCGGCTCTCGCCGACACCTTCCGCCGGGAAGGCGACCGCATCGCCTGCTTCATCGTGGAGCCGTTCATCGGGGCCGGCGGCTTTATCCCGGCGCGGCCCGAATACCTGCGCGAGGCCCGCCGGCTGACGGCGCACCACGGCGCCGTGCTCATTTTCGACGAGGTCATCTCGGGCTTTCGCTTCCGCGCCGGCGACGCCGGTTCCCTCTACGGCGTACAGCCGGACCTGGCCACCTTTGGCAAGGTCATGGGCGGCGGGATGCCGGTGTCGGCAGTGGCCGGCCGCGCCGAGCTCCTCGAGCTCACCGCGCAGCACGGCGGCCGCGTCAAGTTCTCCGGCGGCACCTACTCCGCCCACCCCCTGGCCATGCTGGCGGCCCGGACGATGATGGCCTACCTGGCCGAGCACGAGGCCGCGATCTATCCGCGCCTGGCCGAGCTGGGCGAAAAGACGCGCCATACCCTGGAAGAGGCCTTTGCCGCCGAGGGGATCTATGCCCGGTGCACGGGCTATGGGAACGAGGCGCTGCCCGGAAGCTCCCTGGCCACCCTGCGCTTTCCCTACGATCCCGGCCGGCCGCTCGACAGCCCCGACGACGTGCGCGACCCCGCCGTCTGCGACGACTTTCTCAACGAGCACGTCCTGCGCCTGGCGCTGCTGCTGGAAGACGTCCACACCGTGCACGGGCTGGGGGCGCTCTCCACCGAGCACACGGAGGAGGACATCCTCTTCCTGGGCGAGGCCGCGCGGAGGGCAGCGCGGCGCATTCGCAGGGCGCTGGAGCGCAAAGAGGCGCTCTAGATCTCTTGCCTGCGAAACACCACCACCGCCCCCACCAGCGCCGCGGCAATGAGGCCCAGGCTGACCCCCACGGCCCCCCACGCCGGACTGCCCGGCCCGCCCAGCACCAGGGTCATTCCCCAGCCCTGTAGGGCGTCGGGGAGGTGCCGGCCGATCTGGGGCACGATCCCCACGATCCACATCACCATGAACAGCCCAAAGGCGATACCGCCGGCCGCCACCGTGGAGCGCGCCAGGGTGCTGGCAAATATCGTCAGCGCCAGGTAGACCAGGAGGTTCAGCCAAAAGAGCAGGTTGAGCAGGGCGAACGCCCCCATGTCCAACCACGCAAAGAGGACCCCGGTGTAGTAGTAGGCGCCGAGCCCGGCGAGCGCGATCCCCAGCAGGAACACCAACGCCGCGGCGGCGAACTTGCTCAGCAGGAAGGAGGCCCGCGCGACCGGTTTGCTCAACACCATCGCCGCCGTGCCGCGGTCCTTTTCGCCCACGATGGCCCCCATCGGGACAAGCAGGGCCAGGATCACGCCAAACTGGCCGCAGTTCTTTAGGTACTGCTCGATGGCGTCGGCCGTCGTGGGCGTCGGAATCAGCTGCTCCAGCCCCTCGACCCCGCCCATGCTGCGGATGATGTCGGGTAGATAGCGGGCCATCAGCGGGCTGGCCAGGCCAAAGAGCAGCAGGATGGCCACCACGACCAGAAAACGGTAGGTGCGCCACTGCTCCAACAGCTCCTTCTTCAGCAGGGTGATCATCTCATTGCTCCACCAGGCGCAGGAACACGTCTTCCAGGGAGGGCCGGGACCACTCGTAACGCTGCACCGGCAGGCCGGCCGCGGCCACCAGCGCGAACACGGCGGCCCGCTCCTGCCGGGGGTCGCGCACGGCCAGGCGCACCACCGCCCCCGCGGCGGCCGCGCCGTCGAGCAGCGGGCTGTCCTGGAGCGTCTCCGCCCACGCACGCACCGCGTCGGCCGGCGCATCCAGCTCGACCTCGACGACAGGCTGCGCGTAGCGCTCGAGTAGCTCCTCGCGGCCGGCCTGTACGACGAGCCGGCCCCGGGAGACGATGCCGACCGTGTCGCAGACGCGCTCGACGTCGTTGAGGATGTGCGTGGACATGAATATCGTCACCTGGCCCCGCAGCCCGGCGATGAACTCGAGCACCTCGTGCCGCCCCAGGGGGTCCAGCGCGCTCACCGGCTCGTCCAGAAGGAGGATGGGCGGCCGATGCATCAGCGCCTGGGCGATGCCCAGCCGCTGGCGCATCCCCCGGGAGTAGCCGCCGATGCGCCGCTTGGCGACGTCGGCGAGGCCGGCCAGCGCCAGGAGCTCGCCGGCGCGCTCGCGAGCCGCGGCCGGCGGCAGGCCAAAGAGCGGGGCCACAAAGTCGACCAGGTACTCGCGCGCATTCATCCAGCCGTAGTAGGCCGGCACGTCGGGCAGGTAGCCCAGGTGGCGGCGCGTATCGCCGCGGCCGACCTCCTCGCCCAAGATCCAGGCCCGGCCGGCCGTCGCCCGCGCCAGGCCGGTGAGGATGCGCAGCGTGGTCGTCTTGCCCGCCCCGTTGGGCCCCAGGAATCCAAAGACGGCGCCCGGGGGGACGGTCAGGTCGAGCCCGTCGAGGGCGTGGACAGAGCCAAAGTGCTTGTGAAGGGATTGAACAGAGATAGCGTCCATGGCAGTGAGTTGGCAGTTGGCAGTTGGCAGTTGGCAGTTGGCAGTTGGCAGTTGGCAGCCGGCCGCGTGCCGGGAGCTACTCGTCGCGGCCGAGGACAAAGTAGAGGATCGGCCCGATAAAGTTGACCAGGATGATGGCAATCGCCCAGGCCCACTTGGGCAGCAGCTTGACGCGCTCACGCCGGAACAGGTCCACCAGGGCGACAACCGCCAGGCCCAGCTGGATGACGATCACGGGAATGAGCAGCGGCAAGAGCCGGCCGAGATCCGTAAACATTGTGTCACCTCCTCATTGGTTCTGGCACCACCGCGATTTGCCTGTCCCATCGCCGGCCTGTCACCGGCCGCCGCGACGCGCTCCGCAACACGCCACTACCGCGCGCGCCCCGTCGCCGGATCGAGCCCCAGCTGCCGGAAATAGCCGCCGGCCATCGTCGGCATGTCCAGCGTCACCCCGGACACCGGACCGGCCTCCTGCGGCGGATCGCCGCGTTCGCGCCCGGGCACCGCAAAGACGGCCGGCAGCCCCTCGCGGGCATTAAAGGCGTGGCGGAGGCACTGGATATGCTGGCCGACCCGGTAAAAGTCGCTTTCCGTATACCCCCAGCCCGTGGCCGCGTTCAGCCAATCCAGGACCGGCGCCCGGCCCATGATCAGGGAGAACATGCACAGCCCCAGCGAGTCATAGGCCCGCATCACCGCCATCGCCACCGCCACGGCCGGCCCCTTGGCCGCATAGTCGTAGCGGCCGGCCGGCTTCAGCCCATGCATCGCCAGGTAGGGGGCAATGAGCTCAAAACTGGTCATGCCGGCGTTGGACGCGGTGTGGCGGCCCGGGGCCGGGTCTACCGCATAGCCCAGCGCCACGCCGGGCTCGTAGATGCCCCGGTGCATGGGCAGCTCCTGTCCGCCGGCCTCCATCACCGCGGCATGGGCCGCCTCCGGCAGCCGCTCCGCCGCCCGCCGCACGCCGTCCGCCAGCCACGCGCCCAGCCCCGGCCGGCGCTCCCCGATGCGCTGCACCAGCTCGACGATGGCCGCGCCGCTGCCCCACGTCAGCGGCAGCTCGTCCGCCAGGCCGGCCGGCAGCCAGCCCTGCTCGGAACACTCGATCGCCAGCGCCACCGCCACGCCGGCCGAGATCGTATCCAGCCCCAGCCGGTTGCACAGCTCGTTGCAGCGCATCACGCTGCCCAGGTCGTCGTTCAGCAGCAGCGGGCCGAAGGCGGCCAACGTCTCGTACTCGGCCCGGTGGCCGGTGGTGCCGTCGGGAAGGGTCACAATGCCCCCGCAGGCCACCGGGCAGGAATGACAGGCATAAGGGCGGATCACGTGGCGGATCACCGCCTCGTCGCTGAGCCGCGAGGAGCGCGCCAGCGGAAAGTCGCGGTAGCCGATCCCCCGCCAGTTTTGCACCGGCGTGTCGCCCAGCTCCACCAGCGGCGCGGTCGCCATCGCCGTCCCGTAGCGGCGGTAGGTGCTGATGACGAGCTGGCCCGACCCGGTCCCGGCCAGCGGGCTGCGCAGGCGCCGCAGGAGCGGGGCGAGCACATTCATCAGCCCCGGGATCCACGCGACCCAGCGGGGCGGCTTCCCTTGAAAGAGCTGCCGGTACCCGGTGACGGCGGCCTTGAACGCCGCGGGGTCGGCCAGCGGCGGGCGAGCCTTGCCCCGCGCCGCCACCGCCTTGAGCCGTTTGGCGCCCATCACCGCGCCCAGGCCGCAGCGCGCCGCGATGCGCCCGCCGTCGTTGACGATCCCGGCCATGAGCGAGAGGTTCTCCCCGGCCGGCCCGATGCACGCCACCCGCGTGTCGCGCGAGGTCGCGGCCTGGATGGCCTCCTCCGTCTGCACCGTGTCCAGCCCCCACAGGTGCGCGGCGTCGCGGATCTCGACACGCTCATCGTCCAGGTACAGGTACACCGGCTTTTCCGCAGCCCCGCGGACAAAGAGCCCGTCATACCCCGCCCCGCGCAGCGCCGGCCCAAAGTTGCCGCCGCAGTTGGCGTCGCCCCAGCCGCCGGTCAGCGGCGAGCGGGCTACGGCCATGAAGCGCCCGCCAAAGGGGGCCCCGCTCCCGGTGAGCAGCCCGGGCAGCAGGCCGAGGATATTGTCCGGTCCCAGCGGGTCGGCGCCGGCCGGCATGCGCTCGGTGAGGATCTGGACGCCGAGCCCGTAGCCGCCCAGCGTGTCGCGGTAGACGGACTCGGGGAGAGCCTCGGTCTGGACGGCGCCGGTGGAGAGGTCGACAAAGAGGATTTTACCCCAGTAGCCAGTGGGCATTGGTTGCTCCTATCGGGTATCGGGTGGCGGTGATTGGGTAGCGGGTAGCGGTGATCGGGTAGCGCTGGAAGAACGGCCGGTGCGGAGACCCCAGGCGAGCCCCAGGAGGACCAGGAGCGTGCAGGCCAGGCCGGCCAGCACCCGCGGATAGCTCGCCAGGGCGCCCCAGAAGGGCGGATCCAGGTAGTAGATGCAGCTATAGTTCTCCCGGATCTTGGTGAGCTCCACCCGCAGGGCGCGGGCCTCATTGGAGAGCGCGTTCGTCTGGGCATAGGGCAGCACAAAAGCCGCCGCGGCCAGGACGATGAGGGCCAGGACCAGCCAGCGGGGCAAAGGGCAGTCGCGCCTGAGCCATCGTCTCATGGGAGTCATTTTCCTCCTGCCGCCGGGCAACCTTTCAACCTGCAACCTGTCAACCTGTCAACCTGTAACCTGCCAACCTGCCGCCATCCCCTACTCCCCCTCCAACCGAAACACCCTGGGATCATCCGGCAGATAGCGCACCGTGACCGGGCTGCCCACCTGGAGGCGGCGATACACGGAGGCGCGCACCGTATGGCGGAACGGATCGCCGCCGGGCAGCCGGTAGGCGATATAGTACGAGCTGACCTCGCCGCCCGTGTCCTCGTAGAGGTCGAGCACCTCGGCCGTCGCCGTCACCCCCTCCTCGTCCAGGCGGGCTCCGCGGCGGTAGCGGGTAAAGAACCACGCCAGCGCCCCCAGCGTCGGCAGGACCACCATAGCACCGACGATCGTGGGGCGATAGTCGTTGGAAGCGACGTCATAGTCGGCGGTGATGCGCACCACCTCCGGGTCGCTGGGCGCATAGATGACCTCGACGCGGCCGCCCTGCTCCAACTGCTTGTACACATCCCGCGACACGCCGTCGCGGATCGTGACCTCACGTTCCTCCGCCCTTCCGGGCCGGCTCACAAAGGAGTAGGTGACGTGGTAGGTGTCGCCATCTTCGCCTCCGCCGATGATCTCCAGGTCGACCACCGTGGCCCGGGTGACGACCCCCTCGCGCCGGAGCAGCTCGGCCGTGCGGATATTTCGGCGCTGGAAGAAGGCGGCGGCGCCGGACGTGATCAGGAGGTCGAGCACCAGCGCCAGGCACAAGAGGAGGGCCAGCCGGGGCGATGCCGTCGGCGTAAGGGCCGGGTAGGCCCGCGCCGGATGTGCCGCCAGGGCCGTCTGGGCTGCCGTGTCCGCGGTCGGCAGCCGCCCCAACACCCGGTTGCGCCGGAGCCAGCGCAGGGCCAGGAGCGCCGTCGCCACGGTGAGGAGAAACGACAGCGCCACGACAATGATCATCACGGACATGGTGCCTCCTTTGGCGGCGGCCGGCCGCTCACACAGACCGCCCCGCGAACCGCTCCCCATGCTCCCGGCACAGCTATTCTAGCACAAAGGGGGCCGAGCCGCAATAGGGGATGCTTTCGAGAGAGTGAGCGTTACGGGCTGGGGACATCCCGGTGTAGAAAAAGATGCCCTTGGTGCGCCCGCCCCCGCCGCGAAGGACCGCAAAATGGGGTCTGCTGCTGCGCACAATCGTCTGGCCGGCCGGTCCAGGCCGGTTCACCTACCCCCCTGCCCCCCTCCCTAAAGGGAGTGGGGAGAAAATCGCGGACATATCGCCATGTCTCCGGGCCGGCAGCCTCCCCTCCCCTTTAGGGGAGGGGCTGGGGGGTTCGGCTGTAGGGTGCCAAGGATAATGAGACTGTGAGGCCTCAAAACGGCCATTTTGCCAGAGATAATGAGACTCACGGGCGAAGATACTGCGACTGGCGTAACTTTCGGACAGAGATAATGAGACTGCTGCACTTGGTGGCCAGTTGGACAGGCCAGATATAGTGAGACTGGCTCCAAACAGGTTGCTGGACAGAGTTCGTGAGAATGCCGTAAGCCGCAGGAGATCACGGCGCGGGGAGAGAACGGCGACGCCGGCGGGCGTGAGCGCGGAGCGCCACCTGTAACTGCGTGATCTGCTCCTGGTAGAGCAGGTAGGGACCCTGCTCGATCGGCTCTGATCCCGGCACGATGCGCAGCCAACCAGCCCGAACCCATCTCCGCACCAATTCCTCTGCCACGCCGAGCAATTGGGCCGCCTGATGGTGGAAGATGTAGGTTACCTGGAATCTTTCGAGCACCTCCGGGGCAAAGTACTCCTCGTAGGCATACTTGAGGGTGGCCACCAACAGACCAGCGTCCAGCCAACGGAAGAACGTCCCCAGGTCCACCCCGACCTGCTGGGCGGCGCCCCGGTAGTCCCACAGGCCCCGGCCGGACGGCGGCGCCTTCAGCCGCGCCGCGATGTCCATGGAGAGAAAGACCAGGTCCGCCAACGCTGCGGATGGCGAGCAAGCGGCACACCAGAGTTCCCCGGTCACCAACTCCAGCAGACTATCCGCGGCCCGCAGCCCCACCGCCGCCAGGACCTGCGCGGCCTCGGCCAGCCCCGTCAAGTGCCGGTCGCCCCCAACCGAGGCGTACGCCAAGACCCGGTTGTAGCACCGGTCCAGGTCTTGTTTGCTCCAGCAGGGTGGGGTCTCATCCTCCTCGGCGTCCGGATCCAGACGCGATGGGAGTAAGCCCACCCGCCCCAGGTCTACCACGTCACGCTCCGGCAGCCCCAGCCACCGCGCGGCATCGGCCAGGGGGACCGCCTGGCGCCAACGCTGGCGCAGCAGCAGCACCTCGTCCTGGCGCACGGCCCCATACCAATGAGGCCGCTCGGGGTACCCGCATACCGCACCAGGAATCCAGCCGCCACCAGGCGGGCAATCGCGCCCAGCGACACGCCCAGCAGCCGGGCCGCCTGGTAGGGGCTCACCGGGACCGTCGCCGCGGGCTGTTCCGCGCTCGTAGTGGAGTTTGCCCCGGTGGGCGTGGACGCCGCTACGTAGGTCGCCACCAGGTAACGATCCACGGCCTGCTGGACAAAGACCAGTAGCGGGTGCTGCCAGCGCTCCTCCACCCATTGGAAAATCCGACCCAGGTCATCCCGGAGACCGCGATGCGAGCTGCGCCCGGCGCGCTGCGTGTAGGCGCGGAGCAGCGCGGTGAACCCTTCCGGCCAGACTAGGAGCGCCTGGCAGACCGTGCCATACAGCCGATAACTCTGCTCCGGGGTAAGATGCCCCCGGAGCGGCCCAAACGGCGGCCAGGAGGACCGCGTGGGCGGATGGTGCAGCCCGGGCCAGTCCGACCCCAAGGCCATCAGGCTGTCGCGCAGCCCAGCGACGAAGTAGAAGAGCGCCGCCCGCCAAGATGGCGGCAACCGCTGCAACGGTCCCGCGGGCGGGCGGGCCAGCCCCAGCCACGACTGGATGAAACGCTGGGTTTGCAGCCCCTGGGGGTCAGTGCCCAGCCGCACCGCGCGAATCTGGCGCAGGTCCCGGCCGCAGCCCGGGCAGCGGCACGCCGTGACAATGGCCCACACCGAGATCCGCTCCTGGCATTCCGGACACCGCGCCACCAACAAGCGCTGATGCCGTAGACAGGCTGCTACCGCGACCGGCAGCCATGAGACGCGGTGATAGGGGGCTTCCTGCAGGCAGCGGGGACAGAACTGCGCGGCGGACTCGGGGCGCAGGTGCTGGCGGGCCAACTCCGGGGTCAGTAGGGGCGTCAGATAGCCCGCCGTCGTGCGCAAGGACTGCTCGGGAGCCCCCGGTGGGGTCAGCGTTCCGGCGAAGCGATGCCCGGTAGCCCGGTGCAAGGTGTAGGGATCGATCCAGGTCAGGTCATACAGCCGTTCATAGGTGGCGCTCCGCATGGGCCAATCCGAGCGGTCCGGCTCCAGACCGCTCAGACATAGTTCGCGCAGGATGGTGACCGGCTCGTAAAAGTTCAACTGCGCCAGCCGGACCAAAAAGGACGGCAGCGACTCGTCTCTCCAGGACTGGCCAAGCCGGAGCAGGCCCGGCCAACGCGGCGCCCGCATGGCCCTTACCGGGTGCGGAGGGTCGCGCCGAGGGACGGCGCGCGTTTCCGCCCCCGGGTCGCGGGCGTCCCGGGGGTAGGGTGCCGCGGTAGGCCGCCGGGTCGCCCAGCTGCGCCAGCATCGCCGCGGCCATCCCCTTCACCGTCACCGGGGAGGGCGTTTCCATGCAAAGGACCGGGATTTGCATCCCCCCGGTGGTGAGCGCGCGGGGAAAGGCCCGGGCATAGTCCTGGACCAGGGTGGATTTGCCGGCTCCGGTGACCCCTTCCAGGGACATACACTGCGGTTCGCCCGCCATCCGGGACAATTCCTGACACTGGCGGATGTATTGGTGCAACTCCTTGAACCGCGGATAGCGAATAAACGCCGTGTTGGCGCGCTCGAGCCGGGTACCCGGGCGTTCAGTCGGTCGGGGCATCGGCGCTGCTCCTCCCGGGGGCGCTCTCCCCCACGCCGCGAATCCGGGGGAGCTCATAGGTCACTTCCCAGCCGCTCCCAGTTTCGTCCGGGGGCGCGGCGACCGCTAACTCGGCGCTGGCACCAGGGAGGGCCCCGGGAGGCAGGGCGGGCGGACGCGGCGCCGGAACACGCGGCTCCTGCTCCGCGGCCACGACTCGCGTCGGCTTGCCGCCGGTTTCCCACCGCGCGAGGCGTTGCCGGGAACGCGCCTGTTTGCGGCTGCGCCCCGCCGCCACGATATCCTGGATCTGGCGCTTGGCGCGGCCCAGGGCGGCCACGTCCACCTCCGCGTTCGCGCTGCGCGCTACCCGCCGGATGATGCGGTGCTTCCACAGCGACAGGCCCTGGGTATACTCCTGGTCCAGGGCGGGCACTTCGATGTACCGCTGCTCAAACGGGTCGTGCACGTACAGGCGGCTGAGGTCCGCCGGATGGTACTTGACCTTGACCTCCGCCCCCGCGAGGCGGGTCCGCAGGGGGGCTAGCGCGGAGGAGTTGTAGCGCAAGGACTGGAACTGGATCCCGTACGGCTGGATAATGCGCCGGACCACGCGCCCCAATAGAACAACCAATTCCTCCACACTCGGCGGTACCCGCGGCGAGAAGGTCGTTTGGTGCGCCTCGGCCCAGCGCTGCGCGGGGATCCCTTCGAGCCCCCGGTGAAACCGCTGCGCATAGATGTCCACGATGAAGATGTTCATCACCCGGTCCACGTCGCTCAGATAGACGCACGCTTGCCGAGCGCTGTCGTAGTCCCCGCGCTGGGTGGGGTTGGAGAATGTCGTGCCTGGGAGCGTGTGGAACAACATTGTGTTCAGGGTTCCAAACAAGCGCTCGATCCCCGCTTTGAACTGGGGCGTCTGCAGCGGGGCCTGCTCCAGGATGATGCCCAGCAGCAGGCAGGCGTCGCGCAGGTCCTGGCCCACGAACTCGCGCCCGTTGTCCACGACCAGGGTGAGCGGGATGCCGTAGGCAATCCACTCGTGCGCGGTGCCGTACCGTTCCCGGGTGTCTTCCCTGGGCCGGATGGCGTGATGCAAGCACTCCATCACCGTCAGGTAGCTGGGCGGCTCAAAGCCCAGGTAGTAGCCCAGGGGGTAACGGGTGGCCACGTCCAGGCAGTAGGTCAGGGTGAGGCGACCCAAGGGGAGGTTGTCGCCGTCGTCGATCACCACCAGGTCCGCCCGGGTATGGTCGATTTCCACCCGCTCCAGGGGCACCTGGGGATACGTCGTCTGCCCATGCTGGGCCAACGCGCGCCGGGCCGCCGGTTTCCCCTCCCGGGCGGCCCGGCGGCGCTGCTGGTCCAGGGCGCCAATACGTCGCGCCAGGGTTCGGCGGGAGGGTCCGGTAAGCTGTTCGTGGGCCGCGCGGACCCGGTTCTCCTCGGCGATGCGGAGCGCGGTTTCGTGCCAGGCATCGTCAATCGTCGCCGCCTCGCGCACCAGGTAGCGCTCCTGGATCGCGGCGGCGGCAATGGCCTCCACCTCCGGGCTGAGCCGGGGTGTCCCCCTGCCGCCGCGCAGGCCGGTATTGGGGATCAACGACCGCAGATCGCCGCCGCTCCGGGTGTAGTCCCTGATCCAGCGGTAGAGCGAAGCCACGCTCAACGCTGTCCCCAGGTCGTGGGGGCCGTCCGGGGGTTGGGCGGCTTTCACCTCCTGCACCCGGGCGGTGACCCGCGCGCGTGCGCGCCCGTGGATCCAGCGCTAGCAGGGGTTGGATAGCCTCCAGGCGATAGCGGGCGATGCGCACCAGGTGCGGCGGGCAGTCCGCCAGGTCCACGTACTGGCTCGCGGTGCGGGGACCGCCCGCGCCGGGTTGGCCCTGGTTGCCCGCCACGGCGAAGCGCAGCTCGCCGTCAAACAAGGCCTGCACCAGCGTCGGCAGATCCACAATCGTGAGCCCGCCCGTGAACAGGTCCTCGACGCTGACCTTTCCCTCGGGCAGCAACTGCCTGATCTCGTCAGCCCCCCTGCTTCACGTCTTGGTGTCCTCGCAAACGCCCGCTCGCTTTCGTGGTCCGCTTATGGCCCTGGACTGCGAGTGGGTTTGACCGGCAGCTGCGGCATGGGCGTTGGCGAGGGGGTAGGCCCCGGTGTGGCTGGCGGCGGATACCCGCCCTGGGGCGTGGCGGGCGGCGGCAGGGGCCGCTCCGGCGGAGGCGGGTAACCGCCCTCCGGCGGGGGCAGGGGCAAGTCGGCGGGAGCGGCCAGCGCCAGGCTCACATCGTCCACAAAGAAGCTGGTGGCCCGGTTGTTGCCATCGATCGTGGCCTCGAAGCGCAGCCAGATCTGCTGCCCCCGGTACGGTTCCAGGTAGGCGGAAACGTCCCATCGCTCCGGCCACCATGTTTCTCGATGCCGGTCCTGGCTGTCCAGGCGGCCGAATTCGGCAATCAACCGGCCCGCGCTGTCACGCAATTCGACACGTAGGTGGTCTCCAGCGCCGGTGCGTTCCGCCGTCGCGATGTACCGCCAGAACGACAGCGTCGCCGCGGTCAAGTCCGGGGGAATCGTGACCGTCTGCGTCAGAACATCGTCCGCGCGGTCGTACCCGCCCAGCCAGGCGGCCCAGTCGCCGCTGTGCGCTCCGCGCCGGGCGACATGGTACGCGCCGCCGCCGGGGCGACAGGCGTTGCCCGGATTGGCCCAATCGCAGACGACCGGCCAGGGTCGGTTGGCCGAGTCCTCCACGGCGGGCGCCAGCCCGGCTTCGAAGCCGCCGTTGGTGATCCCTTCCGTGAAGGACTGCTGCGCGGGCTTGTAGGTCAGGGGCAGATACGATCGGGAAAGGGCACACGGCCAGACCGGAACCGGGGGGTACAGGGGATCCACCGGAGAGCTGACGTGGCCCATGCATTCCCAGAGCGAGACGTCGGTGTACAGGGGCGCGGGCTCCTGGAACGAAGCCCAGCCCTCCGTAACGCTGGCCAAGACGATGAACTCACCGGGCGTATCCTTGCCTGGATAGTGACAGTTGATCAAGTTCTCGATTTCGGTCCGGAGGTCGTTACACTGCACGGCAACATCGAACATTCCACTGGCGAGGATCGGACTATTCGTCCGTACCGTGCACGAGGGACAAGACCCTCTGTTCCCGGTCATATTGTTCATGAACGTGGCCCCGGACCCGGTGTTATGGCTAACGGTGTAGGGGGCATCGCACTTGAACTTCCAAGGATATGTCCCGGCGTACAACACGCCATCCACGTGCGCCGTGGGGCTTGTCCAGATGATATTGCCCTCGAATCGGGTACCGCTGAAGTCGTAGAACTCGGGCTGCGCGCATGTGTAGAACGGGTCGGCGCCAAAACCGCCGAACGCTGAGTTCCCCGCGTTCAACATCACGTTGTTGCGAACAACACTGCTCTGCACGATACCCAATCCCCCGCGGAATACCACCACGCCCACGTCGGTGATATCGACGAGCGTGTTACCCTCGACCGTCGTGTGCGCGCATTCAGTGGCGATCCCATCGGCCCACAGCTTCGCTGTGGGGTTGGGATCGCGAGGATGTCGGTTCGCGTACTCTGTCAGGAGGTTTGCCCCGACGTACACATCCCCACAGGTCCAGCCGTTGGCTGCCCCCCATACTTGTGCCAGGGAGCCCCCGATCGTATCGCTCAGACGGTTCTCGACCAGTGTGGTATGCGTAATCGGGGAGGGAGGATTGCCATCATCCAGGATGGATATGTTCATACTACGGGGATCGGCCGTCCCCCCAATCAGCCCCCGCTGGCCATCCACCCAGACCCCGCTCAAGGTGCTGCCGGCATACAGAATCACGATGGCCCAGGTCTCGGTATAGAATTTCGCGCGGACCAGACGCCCCATCTGGGCATAATGGTCTGGTGACGGGTCCCCTTCCGTTTTCAGCGTCACCCCTTTGGGGATGACCAGGGGCGTGTTGGGCGGGTATCCGTTTATCGTGATGACTTCCGTTGGCGAGATCTCAACTACGCCGGTGCCGGTGGGCAGGGCAGCGGCGTACAAATCATCCTGTAACTCGGCCTGCGTGCGGCTGGGCTGGGCGTAGGCCAGGGCCCGAATGTCGAGAACAGGGTGCTTGGGCTGGCGTTCATCCCAACCGTATGGCGCGGTCTCGTAGAATGGCGAATCGCCGGGATTCTTGCAAATACCTATGTAAGGGTCTGTAACCAGGGTGTTGAACTCGGCGGAGTATACGGCATGCGTGTAGAGAAGGTGGTGCACCGTGTCCGGCCAGGAGAGAGTGGCGCCGTCCCCGCTGTAGTAATACAGAAATCCCTCCTCGTCGGGCTCATGGTTCAGCGCGCCGCGGAAGAGAGCCAGCAGGGCGGCGGCCCGGTCGTAGCCCAGGTCGTTGAACTCCTGGCTGGTGTAAAAGTCCTCGACCACTTCCTGCAGGGTGGTGGTGGAACAAGTGCGCGTTATGGGCTGGAAATAGTCGAACCAGTCCTGCCACTCGGTTTGCGTGGGCGCGCGTCCCAGGGCCTCGGTGTACATCTTGGCGATGAACTGGCCGCGAAAGGCCGAGGCCGATACATCAGCTCGTGCGACCATGAGGGGGTTGGGACTGTTCACGCTGCTGAGAAGCAGACCGAGCAGCACAATCGTGATAGTGACACTCGACAGGACAGGGGCTTTCTTGCGGCGCATGGTTCTCCTCCTTTCGAATTGCCGGTCTTGCGGGGTGATTGCGAAGGCTGCCCCTACTCCCGCAGAAGCAAGGGCAGGTAGACCTGGTAGGGCCACTGCACTACCTGCACGGACAGAGTAGCCGTTACGACACTATCACAGTCGTTGGTGGTCGTGACGGTCAGAGTATGGGTTCCCGTTACGGGCCACCTGTAGGTGCTGGTGATCCCCACCGTGCCGTTGCTCCAGGTGTAGGTCAGCGGGGGCGTAGCCGTGAACGGCTGCGGGGAAGCCTGGTAGACACCAGGTTGGCCGGCGAACAGGACCGGCGGGCCTGTAACCGTCACTCCTGTTAGGGGTTGGCAGACGGTCACAGTGAGCGCGCCCCGGACCTCCCCGCAGGGATTGGTAGCCGTCACGGCCAGGGTGGTGGTGCTCACCGCCGTCCAGCTGTAGGCCGCCGTGGCGCTGACCGTGCCATCGGCCCAGGTCAGGGTGATCGGCGTAGCGGCATCCAAGGGACCCGCTGTAGCGCTGTAGTGGCCGGTAACTCCCACCGGCAGCCGGATCGGTCCGTCAATGTTCGCCCCCAGGACCGGCATGCACAGCCGCGAGGCGTGCCGCAAGCCGCCAGCGGTACAGTAGCCGATGTGGGCCCGCCCGGCAGAGTCCAACGCCAGGGAAACGCAATCGCCGGCGCCGGCGACTGTTTCGATCCACCAGGCCGCGCCGTCGTGATGGGCATATCGCAGGTAGTTGTAGGGACCTTGAGAATAGGTATAGCCAATGTGGGCATGTCCGGCGCCGTCCAGGGCCAGCGCGCCATCGTTGCCCACGTATTGGTAATTCATGGATTCCCCATCGACCGTTTCATCATGCCACGCCTGGCCGTCGTGGTACATATACCCCAACCACATGCCGGTCCAGTCCCCAGCGTTGTAGGCAATGTGTGGGAGCCCAGCCAGGTCCAAGGCCAAGGAGGTGAAGCTCCCGCCTTCGCCTACCCCTCCAACGTCCTCGTACACCCACTGCGTGCCATCGAAGTGGGCATAGACCAACGACCCTAGCCCCTTGATGTAGCTGACATGCGGCTTACCGGAGGAGTCCAGGGCCAGGGAAATCCCGGAAATCCCGTGACCATCCCAATCCACTGTCTCAGAAACCCAGGCCGTGCCATCGTAGTAGGCATAGCGCAGGCCGGTGCTAGAATAGCTGATGTGTGGCCGGTCGGCAGCATCTAGAGCCAGGGAAGAGGCATACCCGCCGTATACGCCACTATCCACGGTTTCGGTGATCCAGGCGCTGCCGTCGTACCAGGCATAGCGCAACTCGGTACATTCGCTGTAGTAGGGGGACGCGCAATAGGAGATGTGCGGTCGATCTACGGCGTCCACTGCCAGGGATGTGGGGTACCAGCCGATATATCCGGCGCTATCCACCGTCTCCGTGATCCAGCCGCTGCCATCATTGTGCGCGTACTTCAGCACCCAGAGGTCGCGGTCCCAGTAGTTGATATGAGGATGGTCTTGTGAATCCAGGGCCAGGGAATTGAACTCGCCGACCCACCCGGCGCTGTCCACGGTCTCGAGGTGCCACGCTGGGGCCAATAATGACCAGGAGATAGCCTTCGGTTGTTCTGGGAGAGGCGCGAATCTCAATCTGCTAAGCAGAAACGAGGGTTGCTGCAGAGCACCTGTCTGCCGCGGCTCACGGGCCCAGGCGCCCCGGCCTAGGAGGAGGGCCAGGAGCGTAACGAGTCCCAACAGGCGTAAAAGCCGGTGCCGTCTCATTGTTGTTTGCTCGTGCAGGGTTCCCCGGAACAAGACCTTCCATAACTTGTAGCTTCAGTATATCACGCGAGGCGAGGAAAATCAACTACTCAATCGCTCGTGACAAGTGTGCCCCTGCTGTCGCAGCTGGGTTTGCCAATGCCACGGTTGGCAGCACAACCAGGGCGACATCGGGGATTTGGCGATGGCTGTTTCGCCAGACGCGTACTCCAGTCTCAACAACTCTGGCCTGACCGGTGGTATCATCCCAGTCTCACTATCTGTGTCCCGCCAGTCTCAGCAACTCTGGCACACAGTCTCACTATCTGTGGCACCCTACACCAAGGGCTATCACCCCCGCGTCATCGTCACCGACTTGCGCCGCGACTATGGCCCGGTCATTGCCCAGGTCTTTGCCCAGGCCCGCCATCACCAGTGCATCTTCCACGCCGAACAAGAGATCGGCCGCTACTTCGTCGCGACCTGGGGGCGCGGCTATGCCGAAAAGCACCCCGAGGTGGTGACGTTGAAAGAAGTGGTTTCCCAGGTCTTTCAATCGCGGACGAAACGCACCGCCCGGAAGCGCTACGCAGCGCTATGCCAGCGGCGCCCGGAACTGGTGCGGGCGAGTCCCCCACTGCAGTGGGTCTTTGACTTCCTGGAGCAGCACTGGGAGCACCTGGTCGACGCCATCGAGAGTGACTTGGTGCCGCGGACGAACAACGTCGTGGAGATGGTCATCCGCCGCTTCGACCAACACTACCAGTGCTTCTGCGGGTTCGAGTCGCTCCAGACGGCGCAAGTGTATCTGGGCGTGTTCGAGAAGCTCTACCGATTCACCCCTTTCTCGGACGACGCCCAGCCCGAGATCCGCGGCAGAAGCCCGCTCGAACTGGCCGGGTACGACCTGACCCAGATGCCGATGCCCTGGCTCACCCGGGGCTACAGCCTGGAGTGGCCTATTGTGCAGGAGGTCCTGGATGCGGATGTCCCCAACCCGTAACGCTTTCCGAAAAACCCTCGCGCACAAGGCCGGCCTGTGGTATAATGGCTCCGGCGCCTTGCGCACATGCCTGCACCTTTGGAGACGACAAGGAGAACGCGATGCCCAAACAGTCGTACGCCCTGGAACCAAACGGCCCCAAGCGGCTGGAGATTTCCTGGAAGTGGATGTGGAAAAACATCGAGGTGGCCCTGGACGGACAGCTCCTCGGCACCATCCCCGACCGCAAGGCCCTGCGCCAGGGGCAGACGTTCCAGCTGCCGGACGGGTCGCCGCTGCACGTGCAGTTTGTGCAGGGGCTGGCCACCTCCGGGCTGAACGTTACCCGCAACGGCCGGCCGCTGCCCGGCGCCGTGGGCGATCCCGGCCAGCGGCTCAAGCTCGCCTACGGCGTCCTCTTTTTTATCGGCGGCCTCAACCTGCTCCTGGGCCTGCTGGCCATCCTCCTGGAGAGTGATTTTCTGCGGGAGCTCGGGCTGGGCTGGTTCTCCATCGGCTTTGGCCTGGCCTTTCTCGTGCTGGGCTACCTGGCCCTGCGCGGCTCGGCCGCCGCCCTGATCGTTGGCGTCGTGCTCCTGTCGCTCGACGCCATCGCCGGCGTGGTTCTGGTCATTGCCGCCGGCGGCTCGCCGGCAATCGGCGGCATCGTGATGCGCATCTTTTTCATCATCGCCGTCGCCCAGGGCATCGGGGCGGCCAAGGAGATGAAAGCCGCGGCTGCCGGCGGCACCTCCGGGTAACGGTCCCGCCCTTGCCGCGGGCCGGCCGGCGCGAGGAGCTGGCGTGCGATCCGCAGCCATCACCCTTTTATGTCTCGTCCTGCTGTCGTGCGGCCGGCCGGCCCCGGCCCCTCCCACGCTGCCCACGGCCACGCCCACGCCGGCTCCTCCACCCGTGCCAGCCACGCCGCTCCCCACCCCCACGACGGCCGGCCTCCTGGCCCTCCTCTCCCCGGAGCGCCTGCAGGCCGACGTCGCGGCGCTGGCCGCGATCCAGCCCGGTTCCGGCTGGCGCAGCGCCGGCACCCAGGGCGAAGCGCTTGGACTTGATTATGTCTATAGCGAGCTGGAGAAGCTGGCCTACCTGCAAGAGCTGGGCATGGCCCCGCAGCGCGAGGGCTTTGCCCTCCTGTTGAGCACCGAGGTCTGGGCGGCCGGCCTGGAGCTGATCTACCCGGCGGACGGGGCTTTCCAGGTGCCCGCCGCCGCCCTCGTCGCCCCACCCGACCGCCTCGCCGCGGCCCTCCGCTGGGACTCGGACGGTGTGCTCAACGACGCCCAACCCAACCCGCGCGCTGTCGAGGGCGCCGTCGTGCTCCTGGGAACGGCCGACGAGCTCGCCGCGCTGCAGCCAGGCGGGCTGACGGGCACCGTCGCCTTGCTCGACTATGCGCTCATCGACCCCACCGTCGAGGAGTGGTCCACCGCCCTGGAACGCGCCGCCGCCGTCCTCGCTGCCGCGCCGGCCGGCCTGGTCGTCGTGACCCGCGACGCGGCCGCATCGGGCGCCAGCCGCGGCACCTTTGCCGGCGACGCCAGTCCCCTGGCCTACCTCGAGGCCGGCCCGCGCCCGGTGACGCTGCTCGCCCGCGGTGAAGACCTCCTCCTGGGCGACCCCTTTGCCCGCGGCAGCGTCCGGCCCCAGTCCGCCCGCCTCACATGGGACGCCGACGTCTTTTCCCCCGCCGCCTCCCACAACCTGGTGGCGCGCATCCCCGGGGCCGACCCGACGCACGCTATCATTCTGAGCGCCCACATCGACAGCGCCAACAGCCCCGGCGCGATGGACGACGCCGGCGGCGCCGCGGCCCTGCTGGAGGTGGCCCGCGTCCTGGACGCGGCCCGCATTCGGCCGGCCGTCGACCTCTACCTGCTCTGGTTCGGCGCCGAGGAGTCGGGGCTGGTCGGCGCCCATGCCTTTGCCGCCGCCCACGGCGACCTGCTCGACCGGACCCTCCTGATGGCCGCGCTCGACTGCCCCATCCGCCCGCTGCCCGGCGGCGGCGCCGCCGCGCCCCACCTGCTGACGTGGACCTCCGGCACGCCGGCCGGCGATCCCCGGCAAGCGTCCCTCTACCTGGCGGCGGCGGCGGCGCGCTACGGGCTTGCCGCCACCGCCGCGCCGGCCGGCCGTTCCGCCGCCGACAACCTGCCCTTTGCAGCCCTCGACGTGCCCAATATGCAGATTCTTTTAGGTAATCCGGAGGAGATGGCCGAACAGGGCGGATTCTACTATGCCGCCGGCATCCATTCGCCCTACGATTCCGCCGACCTCGCCCCACCCGACGGCCCCCTGGCCCTCGCCCGCCTCGCCCTCCTCGCCGCCCTGGAAACCGCCCAGGAGCAGCCCGCCCTCCGCACCACCCCACCCTCCCACGCCCGCGCCGTCCTCGTCGCCGCACACACCCAGGCCGTCCAATACAGCCCCGCCAACCTGGCCGACTTTGCCGCCGCCCTCGCCCAGGCCGGCTTCGACGTCGATACCGCCCCCTACGGCCAGCCGCTCACCCCCGCCGACCTGCGCGGCGCCGATCTGGTCGTCGTCCTACCGGTGCTCGACTACCCGGCGCCGGACTGGAACGAGGCCCTCTACGACGAGGGCTGGGCCGCGGAGGAGCTAGAGGCGCTCACGGCCTATGCTGCCCAGGGCGGCTTGCTCGTGCTCACCAACAGCGCCGACCACCGCGACTTTGCCGGCCGGCCGATCGCCCCCAACGAGGACTGGAGCGACATGAACGCCCTCGCCGGCCGCTTTGGGATCGCCTACGAGGAGCCCTTCCTGCCCGGCGCAGTCGCCCAGGCCGCCGCGCCGCACCCCCTCCTCGACGGCTTCGAACAGGTGCGCCTGCTGCCCGGGAACGGCGTGGGCCTGGCCACGGAACGGGGCACCGTGCTGGCCGCCGCCGACGGCCGGCCGGCCGCCGTCCTGGTGGAGTACGGCGCGGGGCAGATCCTGGCCCTCGCCGATGTCTGGATGCTCATGGCCGGCTGGGAGGGGGAGAACGCGCTCTTTTGGCAGAACCTGGGGAGATACGCTGGGGAATGAGGGGTATCGGGGATCGGGGATCGGGGATCGGGGTTCAGGCAAGGCTTGCCCGCTACCCGACACGTGGTCAGCGATACCCCGTCAGCACCTCGTAGAGCAGCCGGGTAAACACCGCCAGGTTGCGATCCACCCGCCCGGGACGGGCCCCGTCGAGGTAGGCCAGGGTGTCGTTGCGGGTGTGCCAGACGGCCCACTCCTCCTCGGCTACATTCCAGTTGTTGGCCTCAAAGTAGGCAAAGGGGATGCCCGCCTCCTGGAAGGCGTCATAGTCGGCGCAGTCGCAGGGGGTCCCATCCGCCTCGTCCAGCTCCCACGCCTTGCGCGTGTCCACCGTCAGCCCCAGCTCCGCCGCCCGCGCCACCAGCCAGTCGCGCAGCGTGCCGGGGCCGGCGTCGCCATAGATGTAGGGGATCTCTCCGGCCACCAGGCTGTCCAGGTTGATCATGCCGACAGTGTTGGCGATTGCCGCGCGGTCCATCTGCGCCACAAAGTAGTGCGAGCCGTCCAGGTCCACCTCCTCCGCCCCAAAGGCGATGAAGCGGATCGTGTAGGGCGTCGGGACGTCCCGCAGCCGGCCGGCCGCCTCCAACATCACCGCCACCCCCGAGGCGTTGTCGTCGGCCCCCTGGCCCGGCCCCGTCGAATCGTAGTGCGCCCCGACGATGATCTCGCGCGCGGAGGCGCCAGGCTTGACGGCGATCACGTTGGCCGACTCGCGCTCGCTGTCGTCCCAGTAGTAAAAGGTAAACCGCTGCAGCTCCGTCCCGTAGCCATAGGCCGCGAAGGCCGCCTCGACATAGCGGCGGGCCGTCTCCTCTTCCGCTGAACCCGCCTCCCGCCGGCCGATCCCCTCGGCCAGGGCCGCCAGGTGCGCCCGGGCAGCCGCGCCATATGGCGCCGGGGTCGGCGTAACGGTGGGCGCCGCCGTGGGCCGCGCTGTAGGCCGCGCCGTGCACCGGAGCGTGGGCGGCACTGCCGTGGGCCGGAGGGTGTCCCGCGGCGCGGGCGGCGCCGTGGGGGCCGCGGTCGGCACCGCGGCCGGGCCAGCACAGGCCGAAAGGAGCAAGAGCCCGCCCAGCAGCCAGGCGCCCAACACAGGATGGGTGCGCATAGTCCTCCAGGCGGTGCCCGGCCCCTCCTCTCCCCCTGCCGCCACGGGCATGCGGGGGAGGGGAGGGCCGCTGCCGCACGCTCACTCCAGCCGCAGTTCCTCCCCCAGGAGGTAGTGGCTGAACCAGGCCAGGTTCTGGTGCATCAGCGCGTGGTTCTCGCGCGGCCGGGTGATGGGATGCTTCATGCCGGGGTAGACAAAGAGCTCCACCGGCACCCCCATCGCCTGCAGCCCGCGATAGAGCTCCAGCGCGTTCGAGAGTGGGACGCGCCGGTCGTCCGAGCCGTGCTGGATGAGCATCGGCGTCTTGGCGTCGGCCAGCTTGCTGATCGGCGCCGTCTTGACGTACCGCTCGCGGCCGTGAAAGGGCGACCCGGTGAGATAGTCCACCGTGAAATCGGGGATATCGTTGCTGATGTGATAGGTGTACCAGTCCGAGACGCCGGCACCCACCGAGACGGCCCGGAAGCGATCCGAGTGCAGGCCGACAAAGGCCGAGATATAGCCCCCCTGCGACCAGCCCATGCAGCCGACCCGCCCCGTGTCCACCCAGCCCAACCCGGCCAGGTAGTCGATGGCGCTTTCCAGGTCCCACAGATCGCCGACGCCCAGGTTGTTCACGTTCAACTCGCTAAAGGCCTGCCCCCGCCCGATCGAGCCGCGGTAGTTGGGCTCGAGCACGAGCACGTCCTTGTGGAGAAACTGCGCGATGGGGTAGTAGCCGAGCTCGTCGTCGAGCCGGTAGGCTGCCGAGAACCAGGAGGGGCCCCCGTGGACCACGAACAGGAGGGGATACTTTTTCTGCGGATCGAAGCCGGCCGGCTTGCGCAGCACGCCCTCGATCTCGGCGCCGTCCCGGCTCGGCCAGCGGATCGTCTCCACCGTCCCCAGGTCCCACTCCGCGGCCGGCCGGCCGTAGTCGGTCAGCTTGCGGAGCGGCCCGACGGCCCCATCGCTCGCCAGCTCGGCCACGTACGCCTCGGGAAAGGCGAGGGCGTTCGTCCCGACCATGCCGAGGCGCCCCTCCGCGGAAAGGTGAAAGGTCATCCAGGGAAAGAGCCCTTGCAGGTCCAGCGGCACAACCCGGCCGTCCTCCCCGAAGCGGGCCAACCGGGTACACGTACCGTCCACGTACGACCCGACGATGCCGGCCGCCGTCCAGTACAAGTCCATCACTTCCCGGTCCAGGGGGGCCGAGATGTTGCGCATGCCGGCCAGGAAGGCGGCAGCGTCGGGAGCATCCCCGGCCGGCCCCGCGTCGGCCACCCACAGGTCGTAGTAGGTATACATCTTGTCGTCCCGCCCCTGGTAGGACAGCAGCAGCGTGCGCCCATCGGGCGACACGGCCGACATCATCGCGCCTCGCGGCGCGTTCAGGCGGACGAGCTCGCCCAGGTAGGAGAGATCCTCTTTCTTCTCCTCCTCCTGCCGCTCCGGGGCCGCCTTGTCGGCCTTCTTCTCCTTCTCCCGCCGCACGTACTCGGCCAGGGCGGTCGGGGCGTCGACGCGGAGACGGTAGATGCGGGTCTGGCGGTAATAGACCAGGTCGTCGCGCGGCCAGCAGTTGAGGTAGATGGCGTCGCCGGCCGGCGAGGGGACGACCTTTTGGATCGAGAGCGGCTCCGGGAACAGCCGGCCCAGTTCCACCACGGGGAGCACCAGCTCCTTGGCCTCGTCCTCGGTCGAGGCCCGCACCTGCGCCTGGTAGCGGCGCAGTTCAGCCAGCCCGACATAGTAGAGCGACGTGGCGCTGTCCTCGTGCTCCCAGTGCGTGTAGGTGCCAAACCGGTCGGTGCGCGGCTTGCGTTCGTCCCGCTCGGGGTTGGCCGCGAGAAAGAGTATGCCGCCGGCAAAGGGGCGGAACCAATCGACCCCGGTCTTGTGGTCGGTGACCTGCCAGCCCTCGCCGGTCAGCCCCTCGTAGAGCACGACCTGGGGCTCGTCGTCGTCGCCCGGGCCCCGCCACAGGACGGCCAGGGTGTCGTCGTCCACCCATTCGAACTGGCTGACGCTGCCCGTCCGGATGAGCGGCCGCGTCGTGCCGGCCGCCAGGTCGTGCACGTGGACGGCGCGCTCGTAGCGGTTCTCCTTCCAGTTGGTGGCGCGCACGCGGATGGCGGCCCGCCCGCCGCCGGGCGAAGCCTTGACCTCGACGGGCAGCTCCAGCATAACCATGTCGCGCAGCGTGGGGCGGTAGGGTTGGAGTTCGGGGGCAGCAGGTTCCATGAGGTATCCTCCTTGGCAGCTCGTTGTGGCCGCGGGTATTATATCGCAGCCAGGCAGGAATGACAAGCCGTCGAAGTGGAGATGATCCTGGAAGACCGGCCGGCGCGTTAGTGTATCCGACCCCCTGAAACGGCCCGAGCCCCGCCCAAGACCCCTGGACAAGGCACCCGCCATCCCGTATAATACCTCCCAGGCGCGATTCTTCATCCAGGAGCGCGGCCAGAAGCAAGCCGTCCGTCCAGCCACAGATTCCAGCCTGATGGAGGTCAAACGATGCAAAGACGAACCATCCCCATCTCCCTATGCGTACTGCTCTTCCTGACCATGGCCGCGGGGCTAGCCCAGGCCCAGGGGCCCATTCCGGTGGACATGCAGGCGCCCCAGGCGCTGGTAGGCGGGGCCTTTTCCTACCAGGGGCAACTCAAAAAAGACGGCGCGTTGCTCGACGACACGTGCAACCTGCTATTCGAGCTGTATGACGACCCCGACGCGGGCACCCGGATCGGCCCGACCCTGACCCGCAGCGGGGTCGCCGTCTCCGAAGGGCTCTTTACCATCCCCGACCTGGACTTTGGCGACGTCTTCACCGGAACCGCCCTCTGGCTCAAAGTCGCCGTGCAGTGCACGGGCGACGCGGATTTTCACACCTTGAGCCCGCGCCAGCCCCTGACCGCCGCGCCCTATGCGCTGTCGCTCAAGCCAGGGGCGCGGATCGTAGGGACGGAAGAAAGCAGCTTTGGCCTCGACGTCTCCGGCTACGGCTATGGCGTGGCCGGCCGCGCCTCCTCCACAATGGGGGACGGTGTCGGCGGCATCGCGACCGCCACCAGCGGTTCCACCTCCGGCGTCTCCGGCACATCGTACTCTTCCGAGGGGACCGGCGTCTATGCCTTTGCCAACGCCCCGAACGGTCCCACCCGCGGCGTCTATGGCTGGGTCCTCTCCACGGCCGGCACCGGGGTGCACGGGTTGGCCTCTGCCGCCAGCGGCACCACCTATGGCGTGTACGGGGAGACGGACTCCTCCCAGGGCACAGGCGTCTATGCGCGGGCCACCGCTACCACCGGGGCCGCTTTTGCGATGTACGCCGAGTCCGCCGCCACTCAGGGGTTCGGAATTTACGCCCGCGCCACCCACCCCAGCGGCGAAACCTGCGGTGTGTCTGGTTATGTCGATTCCCCCTACGGCGTGGGTGTCTATGGCACGGCCGGCGCTACCACCGGCCCTGGCATAGGGGTCATCGGTGCGTCCCGCAGCACCTCAGGAAGCGGTGTGTTTGGGGAGGCCTCCTCCACGACCGGCGAGAACCAGGGTGTGTACGGCCGCTCCACCTCTTCCCAGGGTTCCGGGGTCCTGGGCACCGCCACTGCCTATAGTGGCGCCCCCTACGGCGTGCGCGGCGAGGCCAACTCCCCCCAGGGCTACGGGGTCTATGGCTACGGCACCGCCAACAGCGGGGCCGCTTACGGCGTATATGGGCGATCCGACTCCACAGAGGGTCGCGGGGTCTATGGCTATGCCATCGCTACCACCGGCCAGACCGTCGGCGTGCAGGGGGTATCCGGCTCCACCAGTGGCACAACCTATGGCGTGCGCGGCGACAGCTACTCCCCCGACGGCCGCGGGGTCCTGGGCAACAACCTCGCCGCCAGCGGCGTGGCCTATGGCGTGCGCGGCGTGTCCGCCTCCACCGGCGGTCGCGGCGTCTACGGCTACAACTCGGCCACCACCGGCCAGACCCTCGGCGTGCTCGGGGAAACCGACTCCGCTGCGGGCTACGGCGTCTATGGACGCGCCACAGCCACCAATGCCAACTGGGGGGTTTTCGCCGAAGGCAACATCGGAGCCACCGGCACCAAGTCGGCGGTCGTCCAGACCAAGGACTATGGCTGGCGCGTCCTTTATGCCATCGAAAGCCCGCAGGTCCTCTTCGAGGACGTCGGCACGGCCCGGCTCGAGGACGGGGCCGCGACCGTCACCATCGACCCGATCCTGGCCCAGACGGTCAACCTGGAGGAGCCGTACCAGGTCTTTCTCACCCCCCAGGGCGACGAGTTCGTTCTGCTCCTCGTGAGCGGCAAGAGCGCCTCCGGCTTCACGGTGCGCGGGGCGACGCTCGACGGCCGGCCGGCCGCATGTGCCTTTGACTATCGCATCGTCGCCAGGCGGCTGGGGTACGAGCACGTCCGCCTGGCCCCGGCCCAGGACCCGACGCTGCTCCAAGGGGATGATGCCGCGGGGGAGGGGCAACCATGAAACCGACTCCGCTCAAGGTCGGCCTGCTGGCCGCCTGTCTGCTCCTCACCCTCACCGCCCTGGTCCAGGCCCAGGTCGGCGGCGGCTACGACCTGACCTGGAGCACTATCGACGGCGGCGGGGCCACCATGAGCGCGGGCGGTGGCTACTCCCTGGGCGGAACGGCCGGCCAGCCCGACGCGGGACTGCTCACCGGCGGGGGCTACGAGCTGGGCGGCGGCTTCTGGGGCGGCGGCGCGGCGGCCGGGACATCCTATCACATCTACCTGCCCCTGGTGGCCCGGGCCTCCACCGGCAGATGAAAGCGGTCGGGGCGGCCCGGCGTGGCCGCCCCGACGCTATTCCTCCAGGTAGGGCTTGGTGCGGTGTTCTTCTTTTAGGAATGCCGCGTTACCAGCGGCAAAAAGATGCGCCACTGCGTCGGCGGCGTGATGTCCTCCACCGTCAGCAGGTGCGTTGCCCCCGCCTGGCCGCAGGCGTTGGCGGCCGTCAGGGTCACGGTATAGACCCCCGTGGCCGTGTAGACGTGCGTCACCACGGTGCCCGTGGTCACCGCCGCGCCCCCGTCGCCAAAGGCCCAGGAGTATTCGACCGGCGGCGTCGGCGTGCCTTCCAGCGCCGCCGTCAGGGTGACGGCCGCGCCCACCGTCGCGGTGAGCGGCGTCCAGTCAAACTCGACCCCCGTCACGGCGTCGCAGCCGGACAGGACGCACAGCGTCACCGGCACAAGCTCCGCCCCGACGTAAGGGTCGTCGTAGGAAAAGGCCAGGGTCGCCGTGTAGCAGGCGTCGGCGGGCAGGCCGGCCGTGTCCAGGAGGCCGTGCAGCGCCGCGCTCGCGCCCGGCAGGACGGTCGGCGTCAAGGGCTCGACCGCCAGCCAGGGGGCGTCACCCGGCACCTCGGTCACGACAGCGTACAGGTCCGCGGTGCCGGTATTGGCCAGCGTCAGGGTAAAGGACCCCGTCTCGCCCGCGGTCAGCGTCACCGCCACCGTCTGGGGCGCCAGGTCGGGCCAGCCGGCCGCCAGGTAGAGGTCGAGGGTGGTCGTCACCGCCGGAACCAGGCTGACGGTAAAGACCGCCGGCGCATAGTGCAGCGCAGCGGCCTGCCCGTCAAAGGTGCAGGCCGGCAGATCCAGGGCATAGAATCCATCCCCCGCAGTCCATGTCTCGGTGTAAAAGGCGCCCGACGCCACAAAGAGGTGCGCGCCGGGCAGCCCCAGGTCGGTGTTCGCGTCGTAGACAACGCCCTCCAACCGGGCGGCCCCAAAGTCCGCGCTGGTCTCGAGCATGGCGGTATCGAACAGGGCCGTCGGGCTGATCGCCGAACGGGCCGTGATAAAGGCCGTGTCGACCTCGCCGCCGCATCCGACGTCGGCGGGGATGTGCACCACGACCTCAAACTGCTGCGTGCCCATGTTCGGCAGCGGGCCGACCGTATCCGGGCCGCTCACCGGCCAGTCGGATACATACAGCAATTCGATCGTGTCCGAGTAGCCCATGTGGTTCACGACCGACAGGGTATAGGTGACGGGCGTGCCCGGCGCGCCGCTGCCCGCCTGCTCCGGCGGCTCCAGGATCAGTTCGGCCTCGTGCGCGGCGTTGCAGAACCAGTTCAGGCTCCAACCCAACACGTCCATCCGGTCGTTCAGGTCGGCCAGCCCTTCGAGCGGCCAGGCCAGGAAGACGGTCTGCCAGGAGATGGCGTCCACGTCGGTGCCGCTCTGGGCCCCGCTAACCTGGTAGTGGAAGGGCGCGCCGCTGCCGGCACTCGGCGTGATCTGGTCGGTGTAGAGGATCGGTTCAGTGACCGGCCAGGAGGTAGGCTTGGTCAGCGTATAGGGGCCCAACCCATCGCCGATGGGATCGCCGGCATTGCCGAGCAGGCTGACCTCGTTCATGTCGCTGACGTAGCTGCCAATACCCAGGTACTGGCTCCCAAAAGAGGTGAGGCCCCTCTCGTAGAGATAGTCCTCGCTGCTGACAAAGAGGCCGCCGCCCGATTCCAGGTACGCCGCCAGGTCCGCCTCATTGGTGGGCGTGATGGAGCCGTCGTAGGCATAGCCGGTGAACCAGACGACGGCGTCGTATCCTTGCAGGTCGGCCAGTTGGGGGTCCCCCTGGGTCCAGGTATCCCAGCGGCTGTAGCCGTAACCTAGCGCATCCAGGGTGGAGGTGTAGTAGTAGGTGCCGGTGCCGTTGTAGGGCTCGCCGTCGTACTGGTCCCAGTCGTCGTCCACCAGCAGGACCGAGCAGGTCTGCTGGACGGGCAGCGGGTAGTACTCGGTCTGGCCGAACGGCGGGGGATAGCAGCTCTCGTTCACGCGCCCGCCAAAGGTCCACAGCCCCGGCAGGCCGTCGTCCGGGTCGGGCGTGTACAGCGGCACGTAGGTGCCGGCGTTGTTGGCGACACCGCTGCCCACCGGTTCGATCAGGTCGGGAAACGACTGGTCCCAAGCGTTGGCGGCGATGTCATAGACCATCGCCTCGGCGCTGGGAAGCGGCCAGTCGCCGCCGCCGGCGATATAGATGTAGCCGGGCTCCGGGGCCGGGCCCAGGGTATCCGAGTCGATGCCATAGCCGCGGCCCTCGGCGATGGCAATCGGCAGGGAGGCGCGGAGCTGCCAGCCGGCCGCGAGGTTGCTGGTGTCGAGCATCTCTACCTGGTCTGTCGGCACCAGGTCCTCAAAGTTGGGGTAGTCATAGATGCCACCGATGGCATAGATCTTGCCGTCCTGCACGGCGCTGATGAGGTAGCAGCGGCCCAGCGCCAGCGGGGCGTTCAGGTTGGTCCAGCGGGAGCCAGCGGGGGCGCAGGCGTCCAGGGCCCAGGTCTCGGTGGCAAAGTAGGGCGGGTTGGCGCTGTTGGTCTGCCAGCCGCCATACACATAGATAATGTCGTCCACGACGGCAGTGCCCATCGTGGCGACGGTATAGCCCTGCAGCGTTCCGGGCCAGTTGTCTTCCACCGGGAGCGATTCGATGAGGTTGAGCGCCGGGTAGTAGCGCTGCACGGTCTTGATATTGACGCCACCGCCGTCCTTGTTGGTGCCGCCGACCACGTAGACGGCCGGCCCGCGGCCGGTGCAGTCGTCGAGGACGACGTTGCTGTTATAGTTGGAGACGTCCTCAATCATATTGGCCCCGGTATCGGTATAGACGCCGGTGACGGGATCAAAGACCCAGATGTCGGGCAACTCGGTCGAGGGGCTGGTGCGGCCGCCCAGGAAATAGATACGGTTGGCCCAGGACGTTCCGGCGGGGCCGGGCACAAAGGCCGCGTCGTGGCGCACATAGTCAAAGTCGGGGTACGGGCCGAGGTGCCAACTGGCATAGTCCGGAGCCGGAGGGGCCGGCGCCCGGGAGACACCGGCCGGGGCCGGGCCGGCCGGGGCGGGGCCGACGCGGCCGGCCGGCCCCTGGGCCGCTCCGGTGCCGGCCACCAGGCCGAGGAGCAGGACGAGCAGGATCGTGACGGACAGGAACCGGGACCGTTTCATAGCCTTTCTCCTTGCATAGAACGCGGGAGCGCCGTAAAGGTGGAACGCGCTATCCCTGGGGCGAGGTGCTGGGGAGCATTATAGAACAAGGACGGCGAAAGGTCAACCGGGTCGGTGTCGCGCCGCGGCACCCGCAAGGTCGCCCCAACTTGACATTTCTCCCAAACGCGCTATGATTCGTCGCACGGCGCGGCCGACTCCCCGGCCCGCCGCGAAGAACGCCACCTGGAGGTCGACCGTGAGAAAAGCCGCGCTGCTCCTGTCCCTCTTCTTCCTGGCCACGCTCCTGGCCGCCTGCCGGTCGGGCGCCGCCCTGGGCAGCACCCGGGCCCGCGACGGCGACGGCATGACCATGGTCTATGTGCCGGCCGGCACTCTTTCCATGGGCAGCACCCCGGAACAGATCGACCAGGCCGTGCGGCTCTGCAGCGAGCGCCGCGCGTCATGCACCGTCGACCTCTTTGCGGACGAGGGGCCGGCCCACAGCGTGACGCTCGACGCCTTCTGGCTCGACCGGACCGAGGTGACCAACGCCCAGTATCGCCGCTGCCTCGAGGCGGGGGCGTGCACCGCCACCTCCTGCCCCGACGACGCCGCTTTCAACGGCGACACCCAGCCGGCCGTCTGT
>Ga0302251_1000201_pt1 | contig 70232 bp, 73 predicted proteins | sample AAG_RA_Gln_MG_FD_193534 | JGI IMG/M metagenome (GOLD analysis project Ga0302251, IMG submission 193534) | Enriched activated sludge microbial communities from anaerobic digester in WTTP, New Holstein, Wisconsin, United States - AAG_RA_Gln | ecosystem: Engineered > Bioreactor > Anaerobic >... | reverse complement strand
CGCTGATTTAGGGAGCAAGTTAGTCAACTATAATAACAATCCAATAACAAAGTGGTGTATATCCAACACTATGATTGATGTTGATAAAAACAATAACATTCAGCCTATAAAGGGGCGAAACCAAACGAGAAGAATCGATGGTCTCGCAGCACTTTTAGATGCCTATGTCATTTATCAAGACAAGCAGCAAGAATATGAAAACATCCTTTAAAGGCAAGGAGGTGAGCAATTGGGATTACTAAATTGGTTTTTTAAGAACGCTGATCCAAGCGTCAATACAGCGCATCGTATCCAGATGGTGACAGAGCGCGGCAACGGGTTTTATGCATGGAACGGCAGTCTCTACAGGTCTGATATTATCCGGGCGTGCATACGGCCAAAAGTTAGAGCTATTGGCAAGCTTCAACCTCAGCACATCAGGAGAGCAACTGATGGTATTAAAATCAACCCAGAGCCATACATGCGATTTTTGCTACAAGAACCAAATCCTTATATGACAGGACAATTGTTTCAAGAAAAGATGATGACGCAGCTGATGCTTAATAGCAACGCGTTTGCATTGATCGTTAGAGATGAGAATGAATACCCAATGCAGATCTATCCAATTACATGTACATCAGCAGAAGTCAAATATTCAAATGATGGCGACATATTCATAAAATTTACACTGCCAAATGGAAAGATTAAGACATTCTCATATAGCAATATTATTCACTTGAGACGCGACTTCAATAGCAACGATATCTTTGGTGAGCCTCCTATTGATGTTCTTGAACCAGTGATGGAAATTGTCAATACGACGGATCAGGGCATTGTTAAAGCTATACGAAGCAGCAATATTATTAAATGGCTTTTGAAATTTAATGCAACAACACGACCTGAAGACATAAAGAAACACGTTAAAGATTTTGTTGACAGCTATATGTCCATGGAATCTGAGAACTCTGGAGCTGCAGGTGTCGATTCAAAATACGATATCCAACAGGTGAAACCTGAATCTTATGTGCCTAACGCACAACAGATGGATAAAACGCAGATTCGAATTATGAACTTTTTTAACACCAATGAAAAGATCATTCAAAGCAAATGGGCTGAAGATGACTGGATTGCCTATTATGAAAGCGAAATTGAACCTGATGGTATGCAGCTTGGTGGAGAATACACCAGAAAGCTATTCACCAGGAAAGAACGAGGCTTCGGAAATGAGATCATCTTTGTAGCTGCAAATATGCAGCATGCTTCCATGAAAACAAAGCTGGAACTTAGAGAAATGGTTGATAGAGGTGCCCTGACGCCGAATCAATGGCGTGAAATTCTAAATATGGGTCCAATCGAAGGCGGCGACAAGCCGATCAGACGTCTCGACACAGGGCTAATTGAAACTGCGGGAGGTGAGAACAATAGCTAAAATTCAGATTAGAGGCGTCATTGTAGATAACGATGACAAATGGATTTACGATTGGTTCGACATTGAAGCAACAAGTCCGAGAGAGGTGACAAAGGTTCTTGGTGATCTCAAAGGCGAGGAAGTAGAGGTTGAGATTTCAAGCATAGGCGGTTCAGTTTGGGCTGGATCTGAGATTTACACGGCACTGAAGAATTATAAAGGCCGAGTCATAGTAGCGATAACCGGTATCGCGGCAAGCGCTGCTTCTGTCGTTGCGATGGCTGGTAATTTAGTTAAAATTGCTCCTACTGCTCAAATCATGATTCACAATGTATCAAATGTCGCATATGGTGATTACCGCGATATGAATCACGCGGGTGAAGTGCTGAAAAACTACAACACCTCCATAGCTAATGCCTATCGTTTGAAGTCTGGACTTAACGAATCAGAACTTTTGGAAATGATGAACAAAGAAACATGGATGACGGCTCAACAAGCCAAAGAAAAAGGCTTTGTCGATGAAATCATGTTTGATAACGACATGAAATTAGTCGCCAGCATACACAGCAACCTCATTCCCGAGGCGGTTATTGCCAAAATGAGGGCGTCGAAACAAAACCCACAAATCAAGAATGCTGAAGCGAGGCTGAGCCTGCTCAGGATGAAAGGAGAACCCAATGTTTAAAAATCGTGAAGAATACTTAGCACTCCGTAATGCACTTCTCTCAGAAGCTGAAAAGCTTGTCGCTGCAGGCAACATGGACGATTTCAAGGCAAAAGAAAAAGAAATTCAGGAGTTGGATACAGCTTATGAAAACTTTGCAAAAATGCAAGCGAACCTCAATGCGCTAAAACAATCAAGTCGTATAACCTCCGTTGACAACGTAGCTGATCCATTAGTCATTGGAAACACTGAAAAAGCTGATGAAAATCCACTCAACACATTGGAATACAGAAAAGCATTCATGAACTTTGCAAAGACTGGCGTTATGGATACGAGGTTTATGAACACAGACGCTCAGACAACAGTCAGTGAAGCTTCTGCTTTGGTACCAACAACCATCATGAGAGAAGTTATTTCTCAAATGAAATCGTATGGCCAGATTTTCAATCGCATTAGAAAGCTTAATGTTAAAGGCGGCGTAGAATTCCCAATTCTCTCGCTCAAACCGGTTGCGACTTGGATTTCTGAAACAACCCCATCCGATCGTAAAAAGGTCACTGCCAATACTAAGGTTTCATTCAGTTACTATGGCCTTGAGTGTAAAGTCGCTATTTCACTTCTGGCAGACACCACAACTTTGGAAGGCTTTGAAGAAACAATCACTACGCTTATTGTCGAAGCGATTGTTAAGGCGTTTGATATTGCGATCGTTAAGGGGACTGGTGATGGTCAGCCTTTAGGCGTTACAGTGGATAGTAGAATCCCGGCTGGAAACATCATTACGCTTTCTTCAGAAGATTTCACGTCCTTCGAAGGTTGGAAGAAGAAAGTATTCGCAAAGATTCCTCTGGCTTATCGTGCAGGCGGATCTTTTATCATGGCATCAGGTACATTTGAAGGTTATATCGACGGCATGACGGATGCCAATGGACAACCAATCGGACGTACGAATTATGGCATTACAGACGGTCCTCAGGAGCGCTTTGGCGGCAGAGAAGTCATCCTTGTTGAGGATGATGTTATTGCACCATACGAAAGTGCTTCTACTGGAGACGTTGTTACCGTGTTCTGTAAACTGACGGATTATGCGGTTAACTCAAACATGCAGATGTCAATGTACAGATGGCTTGATCACGACACTAACCAATGGGTTGATAAGGCGATTCTGATTGCTGACGGTAAAATTTTAGATCCGAACGGCGTCATCATTGTCAAGAAAGGCGCGTAATGACAACGGGGCGGGAAACCGCCCCTAACTATTAAATCCTCTGGGAGGTACAAGCATGCAAGCATTTAATCATAAAATGGGACAGAAAATTAGAACTGACGTTGTCGGAAAATCTTTAGATCGAAGCTTTATTGCGCATTTTCAGGTTGCAGCAGCTGACGCTGTCGCAACGAGCAACATAGCGGTACTTGCAGCTACCGCCATGACATCTGAAGCCCAAGTAATTACTGAAGATATCACTAATCCAGCTGTACCACGAAACCTCATCGTCAAAGGAAATGCGTCTGGCATTACAGGCGATGTAGTCATAGAAGGTACAAATATTGCTGGCGAAGCCATCTCGGAGACAATTGCTCTTAATGGTGCTACGGCGGTTGAAGGAAATAAAGCTTTTGCGACAGTAACAGAAATCAATCTCCCTGTTGAAGTGCATGCAGGAACCGACACTGTTTCTGTTGGATTTGGCAACAAATTAGGGATGCCATTTAAGTTAGCGCACAATACTGTTTTAGCTGCGTATTTGGACAATGCGATTGAAGGCACTGCGCCAACAGTCACTCTCAGCACGACGGCTGTTGAAAGCAACACAATCAAGCTCAATAGCGCACTCAACGAAAAAGTCGTTGATGCGTATTTGATCGTTTAATGCAAGCCCCTGCTCACGCGGGGGCCTCTTAGGAGGTGAACCTCGTGGCATTACTTGATTCAGCTAAAAAAGTCCTCAGAATATCATCAGGTATGACTACATTTGATGATGAAATTGCTGATCTTATTGCAACAGCGAAACTGGATCTTGAAACAAGCGGTATTATCAACATTGACGATACAGATCCGCTTATTAAACAAGCCATTCTCGTTTATGTAAAAGCAAATTATGGCCTTGGAAATACTGAGGCAGATCGGTACAAAGGCATCTATGAGAAGATGCGGGATAAGTTAGCCAACACCTCTGAGTACATTACGGAGGTGGTCTGATGTACGCACCGAATCTTGAGTTCAATACGCCAGTACGCGTTTTGCGTCGAGTAGAGACTATCATTAACGGTGCACCAAAAATTAGCTGGACGCCTGTAGATCATATTGCTTTTTGCAGCTTTAAAGCATTTCATGGCTCTGAGTCGCTCCGAGCTGGAGCGGTTGGCGTACTGGATGGCGGCACTGTGACAATGTGGTATGACCCACTTATCACAGCTAAGGACCGACTGAAAATCAACGACGATACAAATCTACAGTACGAAATCATCAATGCACCTGAAAATGTTGAGATGAGAAATGAGTATCTTATTCTAAAGGTGCAGCGGGTGGTGAGTGCATAATGGCAACGAAACTGCTTACGCCATCAAACCTTAAAAGCATTCGGTTTGAATTGTCAGGCCTTGATGAATATGCAAAAGCGGTACAGGTCGCTGGAAATAAAGTGGATGAAGCCATCGCTGACGCTATTGAGGAAATCAAAGAAGGTATCAAAGACGATATTGATTCATGGGCAAAAGAACATGAAAACAGTGGTGCTGTGATGCGATCAGTAGACGCAACTGAGGTTAAGCAAGATGGAAATTACATCTATTCGGATGTCGGTATTAACTCAGATAAGGATTATCTTGGCTGGCACGCAGTGTTCGTTGAGTATGGTACTCCAAGAATGCCAGCTGATCCTGGTATCAGAAATGCTTTTGAATGGTGGAGGAGAAAATCCAAAAAAATCTATAAAAAGCATTTAGAAAAGCGGGGTGTGCCGATTGAGTAATATCTACAGCACAATTTATTCGACGCTTACTCAACTTGGTTATACCGTACGTGAACAAGGCAGCTTTGCACCTGGTGCGATTTTGCCAGACACTTTTATCACCTATCAAATTATTGGCAAACCCAGCATAAGTTTTGCTGACAACAGGCCGACCGGATATTCAGCGAGAGTTCAGGTGGCACTTTACTCCAGGGATCCGGAGATTAAGCAGAATGCAGATAACGCCATCAAAGCGGTAATGCTACCCTCTGGATTTCTTAGAGTTGACGGGCGTGACCTTCCATTTGATGCTGGGACTGGTCATTATGCATATACAGTGGATTATCGATATTATGAAATGGAGGTATGACAATGGATCAAAAGTATGGTGAGTTTATTGGCGTTGATAGTGTCTACTGCGCGCGGGTAACAATTGATTCGGATGATGCCTATACGGTAGGCGCGCCGTTTTATCTGGCCCCTGTCGCGGATGTCGCAGGTGAGCCGGAGATCAACAACAAAACGACCTATTACGACAATAAGGCGGCGAATAACTACGTCACAGAAGGCAAGACAGATCTTAAGATTACGTCTGCCAATATCCCTGCTGACATTATGGCGACGATTCTCGGAAAGCACTATGATGCAGCAAGCGGCAGAGTTATAGATACAGGAGACGCTAATCCGCCTGATGTGGCTCTGGGATTTAGGTTCAGTATGGGCAAGAATGGCTATCGTTATTACTGGTTTTTGAAAGGCACTTTCAGCGGTGGCACAGAAGAAGCTGCCACGCAGTCCAATGATGTCGACGTGAAGAATTACCCACTCACTTTCACCGCTGTCAATACGACGAAGAAATGGACCGTCGGCGGTGAAGAAAAGTCGGTTAAGCGTATCTTTGGTGATACGGCTGATGCGGCGTTTGATCCAACAGGATGGTTTGGACAAGTGCAGACACCTGATACATCCGGTTCGCCATCTGCTTTAGCATTATCATCCAGCTTGCCAGCTGATGGTGGGACTGGAGTTGCAGTAGATGCAAATCTTACTCTGACGTTCAATAATGCGATTGATGCTTATGCAGTCACGCTGATCAACGCTACAACATTGACTGTAATCGCGAATGCACAAAGCCTCGATGCGACCAAGAAGATTCTCACGATCAATCCATCAGAGAATCTATCGGCATCCACCGATTATGCGATTATCGCCAGCCGTGTGACGGACGTCTTCGGTCAACATCTTGACAATACGATCATCGATTTTACTACAGCGTAACGACAAGGGCAGCTTAACCGCTGCCCTTTCTTTCTAAATATTATGAGGAGGCATAACATTTGAACGTACTCGTCATTAAAGTTGGAGATAAAACACACACTACAGGCCGCATCACATCATATCTATCCAGACAAGCACTTAAAATTCAAGCTGATGCGCTTAAAATTGGACAACTTGGCCAAACGCTCGACGCAACTGATGTCGATCAGGCTTCAGTTATGTTCGACGAGTTGATGCAACTCAAAGATCGAAAATCATGGCTTGTATGCGAAATATTTGGCAAGGCATTTACACCAGAAGAGTTAGAAATGGAATACACAGATTTCGAAATTGACGCTGCAGTAAACATGATCATCAGTGGAGTTTATGGCGTTATTTCAAAAAACTCGTAACGGGCGCATCCACCTCGCCCGATGAAACACAGACAGAAGCGCATGACATCTTTATGGAACTTTATAGGGTGTGCGTTGACAATTTTGGGTGGAGTTTAAAAGATATTGATGAAACTGACCTCGAAACATTGATCGAGTTTATATCACATAGAAACAAACCTGACCCGAACAAGAGGATCATAAACGGAAAAGTTTATACCAGGGCGACGAAGCCTCCATCATGGCTCTAAAGCGAGGTGAGATTAATGGCAGAAAACGAAAATAATATCAGTGGTAAGGTTGGAATGGATACTACTGATTTTAAGAGTGGTATTGCTGAACTAAATCGCCAAATAAAAGTTATTGACTCTGGGTTTAAAGCTGCAGCTGCTGGGATGGGTCAATGGGGTAGTACTGCTGAAGGTCTTCAGATGAGGATTGACTCACTCAATAGCAGAATGGATCTTCAAAGAAAAAAAGTTGAAGCGCTAAAGAACGAATACAAACGAATTGCAGATGAAAAAGGTGCTGACAGTAGAGCAGCACAGGAACTTCAGATCCGCATTAACAGAGAAACTGAAGCGCTTAATAAAAATGAGTACGAATTAAAGCAGGTAACACGCGCTTTAGATGAATTCGGAAAAGAAACCAATGACGCCTCAGATAAAGCTTCAAAATTCCATGGCGCGCTTGGGAAGATGGGATCAGCATTAAAGTCAGCTGGTGGTGCTACAGCAAGAGCCGCAGCGGTCAGTATTGCTGCAGTCGGCGCTGCATCTGCCGCAGCTGTAACTGGTGCGTTTAAACTTGCTGAGAAGGCTTCTGATCTTGCAGAAGCCCAGAACGTGGTCAAGGAGACATTTGACAATACATCTGACAGTGTTTTGGCGTGGAGTAAGACTGTAGCTCAGAGCGCAGGCATATCTGAGACTAACGCAGTCAAGTTTGTCGGCTCAATGGGCGCGATGCTTAAATCAAGCGGCGTTAGCGAAGATGCGTCTGCATCAATGGCAGAATCGCTTGTACAGCTCACTGGTGATATGTCATCGTTTTATAACCTTGATCATGATGAAGCCTGGAACAAGATACGCTCGGGAATATCTGGAGAAACTGAGCCGCTGAAGCAGCTTGGCATTAATATGTCGGTGGCAAATCTTGAGGCTTATGCTCTCACGCAAGGGATAACTAAATCATTTAAATCAATGACTCAAGGTGAGCAGACGCAGCTTAGATATCAATATCTAATGCAGGCTACAGCTGATGCCCAGGGCGACTTTGGAAGAACTCTTGAAACTTCATTTCCAAATCAGCTGCGCGTTGCTCAGATGCAAATGGAGTCCATGGCCACAAGTGTTGGCCAGAAGTTCCTACCTTCATTCCTCGATATATTTAGAGCGGTGAATACGGGATTTTCAACCGGTGACTGGTCATCTGTTGGAACGTCGATTTCTAAAGGACTCAACGAGGTTATTGGTCAGGTTTCATCTATGGCCATAACTGCCGCTCCAGTCGCTGCTTCTGTGATTGGCGGGATTGCGTCTGCGCTTGCAGAGGCTGTGCCTCAAATACTGCCAGCGCTTGTCGATGTAGCACTTACTGTGATTGGATCGCTTTCGAGTATGCTTAAAGACAATGGACCAATGATGATCAATGCCGGAATTGACGCACTCACAACACTGATTGACGGCATAGTTACCGCATCACCTCAGCTAATTGATGTTGCTTTAACGTTGATCATGGCGTTGGTAGATGGATTGCTCAATAACGCGCCTAAAATTGTTGAGTCAGCTGTAAAACTCATTTCAGCGTTGATTCAGGGTTTGATAAATGCATTGCCGCAGATTGTCGCCATGGCGCCGATGATTATCACGACCTTGATTGAAACGTTGATGGCCAATTTGCCATTGATTATAGCTTCGGCCGCAAATTTGATTGGTGCTTTGATCACGGGAATAGCCAAATCACTTCCTGCGCTGCTAACAACGGGTCCGAAAATCCTTGCAACCATCGGCAGCTCAATCCTTAAAATTAATTGGGGTAAACTTGGCCTGGACATTATGGCGGGAATTGGGAAAGGTATAGCAGGCGCAGGAGGGGCAATTGCTTCAGCAGCGGGCGATGCATTATCAGGTGCATTAAGTAGCGTAAAAAAGCTTTTTGGTATTCAGTCTCCTTCAAAGGTATTTGAAAAAGAAGTCGGAGCACAACTTGGCGCTGGTATGGCCATAGGGATTACAAAAAGCGCAAAGCAAGTAAATGCGGCCATGAATGGTCTAAATACCCAACTCCAAGCGGATCTTAAAATTGGAACATCGAACAATTTGGCGATAGCTGGAACGGGACTATCTGGACAATCTGGTGTTGTGCTTCATAAATTTGATCCAATTGTAGTACGTGGAGTTAATGACAAAAATGAGTTGATTGGAATTGTTAATGTTGCGATCGAAGATAAGATGATTAATTGGTTAAGAACTGAGGTGAGACGTAGATGATGGGTTTATATATTGATGGATCCAGGGTAACGCGCTTCATCCGCGTCACACCTCAGTCAAATGTGACAAGAATTACAAATAAGCTGCTTGATGGATCACTTCATATACAGATCATTGGAAACGCATCAAATACCTTGAATATTGATTTGTTTGTGGATGCGGCTGGAAAACAGGCCATTGATGCAGCTGAAGCTTCTGGAACTATTTTATCGATTTATAATGAAACAGGAGATTATAACGGCATCATCGTTGATAAAAAGGATTGGATTAAACCTGCGGAAGGGCTCTATGAAACATCTATTATCCTCAGCATCGAGGCGGTGGTCTGATGCGCGCGATACCATCGGAGCTGCTTGAGCGGGTGAAAAAGAAATGGCAGGTGACGGCTGAGAATGCCGATCCTGCCATGAAGGTTTATTTGAGCCGGGGATTTATCAATGAGCTGTTCCAGGTGTTTACGATCCAGGAGGGCGCGGAGCTGACGGATGTGGATGTGACGGTGAAGCGTACGGATACATCGGCTGAACCGGCGGAGGCGTTCGCGCTGGCGATCAATGATGGGGTGGCTCAGGTGAAGTCGAAGCCGCTGCCGTATGATGATCAGATCCCGTGGGTGGATAGAATGACGGTGGCTCTGAGTGCGACTGCGGTAGCGATTGAGTTTGACGGGTACTGGGACCGGGATTATGAGACGCGGCGGTTTAACTTTGTGACGGAGGAATATCCGTGGTTGTTCTATGTCCAGGGCGGGACGCTATACGCAAAGTACTGGGAAGATTCAGAGATCACGCTGGCGACTGATGTGGTGAAGGTCTGCGCGATCCGGGGATGGCTGCCGGCGAATGGGGACCAGTCGAATGACCAGGGACTCATTGTGGCATACATCAAAACGGATGGGCTGGTTTATTACAGGTCGTACTGCATCCAGGTGGGCGGCGGGAAGCTCTGGGAAGTGGAACGGAATGTGGCTGAGGTTGTGGCCACGGCGACGGATCTGGCGCTGTTTAGAACCAATGACTTCCGGGTTGGATTTGTGGTGACGATTGCGGGGGTTATGTATTGGCTTTTGACAGCTCGCAACTGGGCGGGTATGAGTATTTGGCCAGATACGCTGACTGCATCTGTATCTGCTGAGATTGAGATGATTCCGATAACTTTTATTGACACATTCGCATCCGATGAAACGTTATCAGCATCTGTATCTATGCCAGAATGCGAGTTATGCGCGGTTAGCGTTCCTGATCCTGTACTTGTATCAGCTACAAGGCTTGAATTGAATAAGATTGTTTTAGAATTCAATCAGCAGGTCATTGATTTTACCGGTTCTGAAATGGCGTTCAATGTGTCGTTCAACAGTGGCGCGGTTGTTTATGATGTGTTGTCTGTTACAGCTGGAACAACCAATAATAAGCTCGTTTTAACAATAGATGAAGATGTAGCCGCCGATGCAAATCTTGATATTGCATACAGTGAGTTTGGCGCTTCGCTGAGGACTTATGTCACAGATTATTGTCGTAGACTTATTTCGTCATTTACGGCTATTGCTGAAGGTCAGCCGCCGATTGGCAACCATGATGAAACGTTAACAGCCGCTGTTTCAGCAAATATACAGCTCAACTATATTACGAGATTCAGTGGATATAACGATGATCATACACTAACCGCAGAAGTCAGCGCTTTGATTCAATTCTGGCACGTTGATGACGCGCCAGTATAAAGGGGTGAAGGCATGGATATTAAAATTGGAGTTAAACTTCATAATAGATTTGATATTGAAGTAAAAGATATAAGAACAGGAAAAATTGTGCAAAGGGCAAAAGCAGAAAACATTGTGCTTGATGCTGTATACTCAAGACTCAATAGCACCACAGATTATACACTTGGAAAATATATTAGATACGGCGGTGGCAGCGGAACACTGGCTCCGGATAGAACATCATTATTTGATGATATCGGTTATAAAACGGCAACCGTTATTGAATTTGTTTATAATGTACCTCCGATTGCGTCTTATGGAAAAAAGAGTATTGTATTGTTACCAGAAGATGCCGTTGGAGAAACAATCACGGAAGTCGGATTAGCGGTGTCTACTACAAGTACAACGCTTGTGACGCATGCTATGCTTGAAGATTCAGAAGGAAATCCAATTTCAATCGGTCCTAAAACAGATGCTCAAGAAATCACAATATATTCAACATTGTACGCTGAGGTGACATCTCCTGAAGGTATGGTAATAAATGTTCCAGCGACTGAAAAAAATCAACTGCTTGATGTTTTAATTGGAGCGTATCCAGCAACAAAACGATTACAATCCACATATAACGGAATTCTTCTTTCGTCCGACAAATCCGCAACAAATCCAACTGAAGATTATAGAAGTGGGGTAGATTATTCACCCGCTGCCCGTTTCACATCTTTTGATACACCTAATAAAAAGGTATCTACTCCAAGATTAAGATATGGGACAAGCGAATACAACCAAAAAATTTGGTCGATTGTATTGGCTAATCCAATGGGAGCATCCTCAAACTACGGAGGTGCACTTTGTCGTATACTACTACCTTCATGTGGTTGGGAGGGCTACAACTTCATAGGTAAAGCAATTGGAACAGGGGATGGATCAACAGTCGCGTTCGATTTGCCTTGGTCAGATATTAACACTTCAAAGACTTATAAAATTTATTTGGACGGCATCGAAAAAACAGAAGGCGTTGATTATACCCTAAGCAATTCAGAGTCAACAACTACAGTTACTTTCACAACCGCTCCTGCGAACGGCGCGGCAATAACTGGCGATTGGTGGGTAGATTATATTCCAAAAGACTCAGATCATGTTCTTGATCTAACTTTTTCAATTCAGTATGGGAGTGTGTAGATGATGGATGATGTAATGAAGCAAGGCACAATTAAGTGTGAATGCGGAAATACCTATTTCGTGCAAAGCATTTATCCTCAAGTCATTTGCATGGCTTGTAAGAAAATGAATGATTTCAACGGCGAACCGATTCCGGAACCAAAGCCGGAGGTGACAGAGGATGGAACTAATATTTGAGCATAACGCCAACTTAGGCAGCGGGGTCAATCCCGCTGCTATTCATTTGCCGGACAACTCTGTCTGGCTATTTCATGTGTCGGATGGACGGCTAAACGCCAAAGAGTGGAAGCCTGATCCGGGTGATGTGCCCTGGGCGATGCCGGTATTTGGTGCAAACCAGATCGCGACGAAAGACAAGAACCTAAGCCTTTACCGCATGAAGAACGTGCCGCGCGTGGGTATGTTTGGTGCCTGGCACCAGGACGCTGTCATGGATGGTGAGACTGTTATTACGCCGGAGCGTCAGCGCTTCGCCATTTGGGACGCGCTCAATGACATTACCAACTACCTTGAGTCCGGTGAGATCAGGATGGACCTGGACAACATCGTATCGAGCGCCAGCTTCACATTCAAGAATCCATCTCAGCATCTAAGCGGTGAGACAAACAGTCGAATGACGCCAGGCAATAAGATTGAGCTGTTTTTCACCGCTGGTGATAGTGAAGACTATCCGATGGGCGTGTTTTACTGTGACCGGATCGACATGACGGCAGCTGGCGAAACCATCACGGTGGATTGTCGCAACATCAGCGGGAAGCTGCTGAAAGATCAGACATTTGATGCAAATAACTCATATCTGATCTTGCCGTATTCAGATACCGTTGAGGCGCTGCTCGACAACGCCGGAATTACAGACTATGACATACAGCCATCGGTAGGAGAGACACCTTGGAGCCTCGGTCTTGAATTCCCGCCAGACATGGACATGCTCACTGGATTCCTTGAGATGATTGGCATCTCGCTCAACTGGGTCGCCAGAGAAACGCTCGATGGCCAGATCATCGCCGGGTCCACAGTTACTTATCAGCCGATCATTGATCTTAACAGCAAGTACACCTTTAATCGTGGTACCGACCTTTTCAGACGTGGTGTGACCAGGGATGACAACGACGTATACAGCCGAGTTTGTTATCAGTCGAAACAATCGGCCACGGAGACAACGCCAGAGACGACCATAAGAGCCTATGCAAATGTACTTCATGCGTTTGAGTGGGCATATGCTCCGAACAAAACGCTCTATCTCACTGCGCCAGATGATACTGTGCTCGCTGAGCTTCAGGACCTTGCTGACGCGTTGGCATCCAGGATGGCTTACTCCGGCATCATTGAGCAGTTTTCAGGACCATTCAGGCCGCATATCATTCCAGGTGATGAAGCTGAGATTGTCGCGGACGACGGTACGCATCTGCTTGGACTGATCACAACTGTAAGCCATAGCTTTGGCCAGAATGGATTTTCAACGAGCTTTACTGTCGATTCGGCTGGCGTCCTTGGCAAGCCGCAGCTCCGGGATCTGATCGAGAAAGTTAGTGGCAAAGGACAAACAAGCAGCAACATTAAGAGATTGTATTAGCGAGGTGACTAATGTGCCTGAATGGGTCATAGAATACTGGATAAAATATGTCTTTGGGCTGATCGCATTAGGATTTGGACTACTTTATAAAGCCATAATGAAGGAACGAAAAGAACGAAAAGCAGAAGCGGCAGCTAAAGCTAAAGAGGATGAAGCTATTAAACTTGGCGTCCAGGCACTTCTCCGGGACCGGATCATTCAGGCACACAACTACTGCATGAGAGAAGGCTTTTGTCCAATCCACGACAGAGATAACATCAACAACTTATATAATCGATACCATGATCTTGGAGGCAATGGCACAGTGACACATCTGGTTGAATGCGTAAACAGACTCCCGACGGATGAAGATGCAGGAGCGTGGTAATATGGATCTCCGATATGACTACCCTCTTAGAGAGGACGTGAATTAATGGCAAAAGTATTAATTGATCCAGGGCATGGCCCGGGAAATCCAAATAGAGGTCCAACCGGCTATTATGAGCACGTCGGGATGTGGATCCTGTCAAAGTACCTTCAGGCAGCACTGATCCGGTGCGGGATTACTGCTGCGCTCACCAGGGCGGAGGATGCTTATCCAGGGACAACGGCCAGGGGAACTATGGCCAAAGGATATGATTGCTTCATCAGCCAACACTCGAACGCCGGGGCGGCATCGGCAAGAGGGTGCGAGGTTTATTATTCGGCGCTTAGGCCAAATGACAAGAAATGGGCTGCTGAGATCTCGATACAGTCCGCACAGCTGATGGGTAATCCAAACCGTGGCGCACTCACGAAGGGATCCTCAGTTAGCCCTGGTCAAGATTACTATGGTGTCATTCGGGCGGCAGCTGCTGCTGGATGTCCTCATATCTTTCTGGTGGAGTCTGGTTTTCATAGCAACATCCAAGATGAAGCCTGGCTAAAATCCAGCGAGAACCTCAAGAAGCTGGCAGAAGCTCAGGCAGCCATCCTGTGCCAGATGCTTGGCGTGAAATACGTCGCTGAAGTCGTGAAAACCGCTCATTGGGGCGAACCACTGATCCGTCAGATGATGGATGATAAGATCATTGGATCCTGGCATGATTCTGACGACGTTGTTACCTGGGCTGAGCTGGCGGCGGTGGTATCAAATCTGAAAAAGTTGTCACCAAAGAGTTGAAACTAAAATGCCCAAAACCAATGATTTTGTCAACCTAAATGAAAGGTGGAATATGGAATGGAATTCAACGATTTTTTAAGCGTGGACTATGTCACCTCATACCTGGGATCCATTGTTGTGATCATGCTCATCACGCAGTTTGTAAAAGAGTTGCCTCTGATCAGCAAGCTACCTACCAAGTACCTGGTATTTATCATCGCGCTGATGCATCTCATGATCTTTGTCCGGCCTGAGTTTGTGCTGGAGGCGATAGCGCTCACGCTGATCAACGCGCTGCTCTTGACGTTGACGGCCACTGGTGGGTATGACTTTGCTGTTAAAAAGACGATTGTGACATTTGATGAGATTGCGGAACCTGGCGCTGATCCGGATCATTACTGAGACCCCGAAAGGGGTCTTTTTTAATGCATTCATTTTTATTGAAAGCATTTTTGTGGAAAAGTATCAATTGTGTATAATGTTGGATATAATTGATTTGAGGAGATGATAATCATGCTAAATTATCTGATGAATTTTATTGCTGCATTGATTGGTGGAGCTTTATCACTCTTAGGTTCGATGATATCCGCTAATATAACTAATAAAAAACAATCAGAACTAAACGAAAAAGCTGCAATATTGAAGCAAATTGAACAAGAAGAATATATTAGGAAAATTACGTTTATAATACTGATTGACTTAATTGAATGGATAAGATTTAGCGTCGAATGGCTTAACGAAGTTAACCATCATAATCATGTGATTAATAAATTGCCTCATAGCGAACGATTTCAAGAGTATATTTCAGACATGAGTAAAAACCTAAGTTATGAAGAAATACATTTGATAACAAAGATGTATGGATATATTGAAAATATCAATTTGTGCTACAGTTTTGAAACTTCCCATACACGAGAAAAGAATAAATACATTTCTGCATTAAGTGAATTTGCATGTTTAGTAATTAAAGATGAAGTTCAAAATTATTATAGAAAAGTAGACCCGCAATTAATAACGACTGAAGACATAATGTCTAATTTGAAACCAGAATTCAAAAAGATAATAAGAAGACTTGACGATATTTGTGGTAATGAATTAAATATTATTTTAAGTTGATTGATGCGTATTTATAAGGAAGTCTTCTAACAATCTTCTAACGAGTCAAAAATTAGGCTCAATTAATAGTAAAACTTAAAAGTGCTAAAAAGTAATAAAAGCATTGCAAATACAGAATAGACAGCTTATAACAGTCCTATCTGATTTTTTAATTTAGGCCGTTGTATAGAACTAAGTATCTGGTTTTTATCATTGCGCTGGTGCATCTGATGATCTTTGTGCTGCCTGAGTTGGTGCTGGAGGCGATTGCTCTCAAGCTGATCAATGCGCTGCTCTTGACGCTGACGGCCACTGGCGGATATGACTTTGTTGTTAAAAAGACGATTGTGACATTTGATGAGATAGAGGATTCAAATGATGATCCAGAACATGCTTGAGCCTCTTAATTTAGGCTCTTTCATTAATTTAATACAAAAAAATGTGTATTTGATGTCGAAAGTGATATATATTTGATATATAGCAGTTTGAAACAGGGTACATGAAATTTTGGAGGTAAATCAAATGACTACAAAAATGAGAATATCAAAAAATTCTTTCTCTAAAAACGTCAAGAATTATTTGATTTTAAGTGATAATGTTGAGAAAATGAATGAAAAATACGGAATGCCAATGTATTCAATTAGTTTTGATTATTTAAAAAACGAAATGAAAATTATTAATTATTTTGATGTACTGAATGTTAAAAAGCAAGGTTATGAGTCTAAAAATCAAAAATATCAAAAGGCAAAAATTAAAGCTATAACTACATCAAAAATCTCCTCAGCTTCGATTAAATAAGGAATAAGGTGACAGACGTGGATTTAGATAACTATAATAATGAAGTTGATGACAATGAAGAATGCAAATCGCTTGAAGAACCTAAAACAATAAAAGAAACAATTGAAGTGCCAGCGCACATAATATCAGAATTGCCAAAAGTTCTTGATTATATTAGAAGTTTAGAAATGAGTCAGGAAAATCATCAAATGATGGAATATCGTGGCCCATTACCTTATCAAGTGATTGAAAATCTTGATAAAGAACAAAAAGACAAATTAATAGAAGATATGGTTGAGTCGAAAAAAAGAGATCAAGATACTCAAAGAAAATTTATTGAATTATCACATCAAAATGAGGAAAGAAAAAGAAAACATGGATTTAACAAATTGATCGTTTCCGCGGCATTTTTATTAGTATTATATTTTGGTAGTGTTTTTACTGATAGTGTTGACTCTTTACTATCGATCATCCCACTCGTTTCAGCTTTAGCTGGCGGTGCTGGAGTTGGTGTGATTTATATGTATAAAAAAATTAAAGAAGACGATGAATGATTGAGCGCTTTTTTGATTTTTAGTTTGTGAGCAGATATTAAAATGAAGTCGACAAAAATTCGCCCAATGAATCAAAAAGGTTTATATTATTGGCCAATTATTGGCCTAATCGAGGTTTTAGGCCAATTTCTTATTGAACTAATGATTTTATATAAAATCCATGAAGTGTTGATATGACAGCTTCACAGCTTTTTATTAAAGTCAATTGATTACTAATTCTACGAATCAGAAGGTCGGGGGTTCGAATCCCTCCGGGCGCACCAATCAAATGTAGGTATATCAAGGCCTCCGAGGAATCGGAGGCCTTGGTGTTTTTTGATGTGAGAAACTCGGTGTCTGACACCGAGTTTCTCACCCGTAATCTACCCGTAATGTTGATTTTACCCCATGAAACCGAATGTGTTTCATGGGGTACTTTATTGAAATTTCTAAATAATTAATTGCTTTTATATCTATAAATGTGATAAAATATAAATGAAGACACAAAATAACAAAAATGACAAAAATAACTATATATTACCAATTCATCTGCTCAATAGCTTGAAAAATCAACTCCAATATAGCCCACGCTTCTTTTACCAGATAGAATCTGAAGGAGGCTTGTCATTGTCAAATTACAAAACTCAAAAGGACTTTGTTTATTATGATGATTATTGGAAATACATTATTGATAAGAATATGAAAGAAGCACAGCAGCGCTATGAGACTGAGTTGTGCCAGCGGCATGAAGATAGGCGAATAAATGCTGCAATACTGGTTATTGCGATATGTGCAGTACTGTGCTTGGCGTTTTCCGGTATTGTGATTCGCAGTGCAGAGATCTACCAGGCTAAATATGAAATCCATATTATACAAAGCGAGATTCGAGACATGCAGCTTGAAGTGGAAGAATTAAGGGCTCACATCGACAATACAGTATCGCTCAACCATGTAGAATCAGTTGCTTTAAATGAATTGAAAATGCAATACCCTGAATCAAGTCAAATCGTCTATATTGCATCAAACTGGAATTATGCCATGGATGACATAACAGAAGACAGCCAATTGGCTGAGGTTGAGAAGGGTCTTGCCTTTGCTGCGAAATTGAATTGAGTTTTTCTTTTCCCGAAACTGTAAAAGGTGCAGTTTTGTTATGACCAAGTCATAGCAAAACCGCACCTTTTGTATTATTCGGCTGGTAAAAATCAGTTAGTTTAGATCTGACTGAACAACCAACAAAATTTGATTTTTAAAGCGGCTGATCTCCAAGAAGCTGCCTTTGAAATAAGCCTAAGTCTAATGGAACCAGAATTAAGATATAGGCGTCTAAACATTTGGGTTACTTATTTCTCATGTTCTTTACAATCTCGTGGCATTGACATTAAAACATAATTACAATTACGCAGCAGCACCCTCTGGCAATTTAAATGCGAGTATAATGATGTTGTACGGAAAAATAACTGAAACAGAGCAACGAAAGGGGTTTTAAGACAGATGAGAAAGTTGTGGACCGTTTGGTTACTTATGATTATTATGCTGCTCGGCGTAGTCCAACCATCAATGGCTGGTGAGGCGAGATTAGGATTTAAAATAGAAGTTGATGGGAAAGCACAGGATTATACTGCAAGGACTGTTACTATTGAAGTAAAGGATGAGGAGATCGCCATAGGTGACATGCCTGCCATTATACTTGAGGGAAGAACGCTGGTTCCTATCAAAGAAGTCTTTGAAAGCGAAGGATTCGGTGCCAAGGTAGAATGGAACCATGAAAGAAAAGAGGTCACAGTCACTTACAATGGCAATACAATAGTGGTCGCCATTAACAGTAATGTCGCCTATGTCAACGGTGAGAAGAAGCAAATTGATCCGGACAACGCAAAAGTTGTCCCCAAGCTCATCAGAGACACGAGTAAACAATACGCCAAGACTATGATCCCGCTTAGGTTCGTTTCAGAAACGCTGGGTTATGAGGTCGCTTGGGATCCTCAAACTTATACAGCCGCGATCATCGCTCCCGAAAGTGAGCCTGCTCATGAACCCGAACCAATTCCAACACCTGATCCAGAACCGATTCCTATACCCGACCCGCAACCCCAGCCAGACCCAGACCAAGAGCAAGAGATTGAGCCATTGCCGAGTTATGATTCAGATATTGATGATGCCATAAGTACCAACAGTAATTTCATATTAACCACAGGCAGCAGTGTGAAGTCATTGCCTACTGGGTTAAAGAGAAATCCAATTCTTTGGACGGATGGGAATCCAAATAATGCAGTCACATTGAAAATGCCTGAGGCAGAAGTGGACTTTGATGCAGTCGAAGGGGACGTAGTGAAGATCCTGTCTCTGAAGTATTCATTAAATAAGGCTGCTCCAAGATTTGAAATAACAGCATCAGGACCTTTTTCTGACATTGACGTTCAGACTATGGACAAGAAACTGGTTTTGGATATAGTAAATGCACAAAACGGTCTATCACAGGTGACCTATAAAGACAACCCTGTGGCTGCCGGATACCGAACCAGTCAATATGCCGCGGACCCTATGACGACACGCGTCGTCCTTGACTTAAAGAGTAATAATGAGAGATGCAGCGTCACGCTAAGTGAAGACAGAAAAACTCTGATCGTCGAATTTGAGCCAAAGACCATTCACACTATTGAGCTTGGTCAGAGTCACCTCGGAGATTATATTCGTGTTTCCGGTATGGCACCAACGAGTGTGAAGACCTTCAGAATGTCGGATCCGGACAGGGTGGTTATTGATCTGGTTGGTACGCAGACAACCATCGGCTGGAGGGAAGGGTCGGCGAGCGGGCAATTTGTGACCGGAATCAGGACGGACCAGTACAACGCCGTTACAACACGCGTTGTGGCCGTGATGGATGGAACCGCAAACTACGAAGTAATTCAGAATGGGTCTGAAACCTGGATCCAATTTTCACAAACTGGTCTGAAAAATTTCGAATATACGAGCAACGACACGAATCCAATGATTCGTTTCAATCAGAGAAACTTGGATTTTGACAAATCGGACATCGAGGTTATTGACGATTACGAGAACATGACTTACACCTTCATACTGCCAGAGGATGTTTCGGACACTTTTGGAAACGGTAAGCTGGTTGTAGATGATCGAGCTATTGATAGTATTGAGTTGAAACAGGATCCTGACGGCAAAACGCGGATTATCATTAAACAGTTGGAATACTACGAGTACAAGCTGGAAGTGACGGCGAAGGGCATTGCGATTGCGGGCTATAAACCCAAAGCCCTCTATGATAAAATCGTCGTTATAGACGCAGGACACGGCGGTACAGATCCAGGTGCGGTGGCTGGCAGCGAACATGAAAAGTCCATCAACCTGAAGGTCTCGAATTACGTCAAGTCGGTGTTTGAGGGATCTGAGGATTACAAGGTGTACTACACCAGAACGACCGACGTCAACAAGAGTCTTCAATACAGGACAGATCTCGCGAATACGCTTGAGGCGGACATCTTTGTCAGCATTCACAACAATGCCATGAACACGCCGGCATTTCAGGGGATGGAGACACTCTATATGCCAGGCGGTTCAACGACGAAATTGAGTTCGATTTCAATCGCGAAGATATTCCATGAAACGCTTCTTCCAATTGTAGATGTGGCAGACCGGGGACTGAAGCCGCGAGATGGTCTATATGTCCTGAGGCACACTAAAATGCCTGCAATTATTTTGGAACTCGGGTTTATGACAAATCCAAGTGATCTGGAAAAGATAACGAACCCTGAGGTTCAGCAGCGCGTGGCGGAGGGGATTTATCAGGCGACTGAAACCGTCTTCAACAGATTCCCAACCACCAGATAGAATAAGAAAAGATGCTTGAATGAGGTGTGCCATGGAGGTTCAAAACAGTAGACTGCCGCGCATTATGATCGTCGGGACCGGCAGCGGATCAGGAAAGACGACAGTCACCTGCGCCGTAATGAAGGCAATGCAGCTGCGGGGCAACCGCGTCGCAGGGTATAAATGCGGCCCGGATTTTATTGATCCAATGTTTCATACGAGTGTAATTGGCGTTAAATCGCGAAACCTGGATATATTTTTGAGCGGAGAGGAAGGGGTTCGATTCCTTCTCGCCAGGTCGGCGCAGGACGCGGATCTTTCCATTATTGAAGGCGTTATGGGGATGTATGACGGCGTCAGCATGACTTCGGATGAGGCTTCATCGAATCATCTCGCCAGGCTGACCGGGACACCGGAAATACTGGTTGTGGAGGTCGGCGGAATGGCGCTTTCCCTCGCGGCGCTGATCCAGGGCTATTTGAATTTCAGACCCAATCTGATCAAAGGGATCATTTTGAATCAGTGCTCCGAGGGTCTGTATGCCTATTACAAAGACATGATCGAGGATCAGCTTGGCATCCGGGTTTATGGTTATTTGCCGATGGTTGAGGAAGCGACCATCGGCAGCAGGCACTTAGGTCTTGTCACAGCGGACGAAATCGCAGACCTGCAGAATAAAATACAGAAACTAGCGGAAGCCGCAGAGCGTTCCATTGACCTGGACGGATTGACGGAACTCGCACGAGAAGCCGAGGCGCTGGAATGGACGGACCTATGGCAATCCGTTCGCAAAACTTCAAGCAATAAAATCAGAATCGGCGTCGCCAGAGACAAGGCATTTTGCTTTTTCTATCAGGACAATCTCGATCTGCTTGAAGCTCTCGGTGCAGAACTTGCTTTCTTCTCACCGCTGGAGGATCCGAAGCTGCCTGAGGACTTGCAGGGACTTATTCTCTATGGCGGATACCCTGAGCTTTATGGGGAACAGTTGTCCCGCAACACCTCAATGCTGGAGAGTATACGAAATGCTGTTCAAAATCATCTGCCGACGCTGGCGGAGTGCGGCGGCTTTATGTATCTGCTCGAAACCATGGAAGACGCTGAAGGCCAGCGACACGCCATGGTGGGGGCCATTGAGGGTGAATCTAAAATGCTGAATCACCTGGTTCGTTTTGGCTATGCGAAAATGAAGGCGCTGAAGGATAATCTCCTATGTGAGGCTGGAGCGGAAATTCCCGTCCACGAGTTTCATTATTCGGACAGCAATAACAACGGCGACGGCTTTTTCGTCGAAAAAAAGCAGCGCAGTTGGCACTGCGTGAACCTCGCAGAGACTTTGTTTGCCGGCTATCCACATCTGCATTATGGCAGTCGGCCTGAACTGATGGTGAGGTTTTTGGAATCTTGCACTGGCAAAAAATAAAAAGGAACGGCGCAAAGTGTAGTGGCAGTCAGTTTTGACTGGCTGCCACCACCTGCTCCGTTCCTTTTTCCGTTCACTGAAATTGCTAAGGGGTATTGAGCGTTTCAACATAGGTCCGGATTCGTTTGAAAGCTTCTCGAAGCATGCTTTCCGAGCCGGCAAAAACCAGCCTGAGATAGCCTTCTCCCATAGTGCCAAAGGCAGAGCCTGGCACGGTAAGAACTCTGGCGTGGTGAATCAGGTCCTCGGCGAATGCCTGAGAGGATTTGCCGAAGGATTTGATGTTGACGAAAGCGTAGAAGGTTCCGGTTATGGTGTGGCAAGTGATCCCGGGGATCGATGCCAGCTCTTCCAGAACGAGATTGCGATTTGTGATGTACTGGGCGCGCATCTCGCTGATAGCGCCGTCACCTTTTTCAATAGCCTCCGCTGCAGCGGCCTGTGTAAACTCAGGCAAGCAGGACGCTATGCCCTCCTGTAGTTTAGGCATATTGGAAATGATTCTCGGATCGCCCACGACATAACCAACGCGCCAGCCGGTCATAGCATAGGTTTTTGAGAAACTGTTGACGATCAGGATATTCTCACGGATGCGGTCGAATTCGGCAAGACTGTGATGACGGGCCTCATCATAGACGAGTGCCTCGTAAACTTCGTCTGACACAACGAACAGATCGTGACGCTCCACGACGTCTGCGATTTTTTTCATGTCCTCATAGGGGATGACAGCTCCCAAAGGATTGCTTGGAGAGTTGAGTATCATGGCTTTTGTCTTTTCGGTGATGGCGGCTTCGATATCTTCGGCTTGAATACAAAACTGATTTTTTTCATAGACCGGAACCGGAACCGGGATTCCACCGAGCAAACGAATTTGGCCCGCATAATTTGGATATCCCGGATCCGGGATCAACACCTCATCGCCGGGATTGAGAACACAGATAAGTGACAGCAAAATAGCCTCCATGCCACCAAAGGCGATCATGACGTGATCCTCCGTATGAGGGGCGTTCAATTGCTGCGTGTACTTATCAGCTATGGCTTTTCGAAGCTGTAGTATGCCGGCGTTTCCCACGTAGTGGGTTTTATTTTCGTCCATGGCTTTTTTTGCAGCGTCCTTGATGAAGGTCGGTGTATCAAACACAGGTTCGCCGACGGTCAGACTAATGACATCCTCATATTGAGCGGCGAGCTCAAACATCTTTCTGATTCCGGATGCCGGGTAATGCTGGACGACTTCTGACAGTGTTTTCATAGGGGATCGCCTCCGATTGGGTGAATAGTGTGCAGGGTACAACCGTGAAGGAAATAGGGTTAAAATAGGGTAAAACTGCTGATATCAACTGACTGCCTTTAGGATTTTTATGCTTAAGAGAGTATAATTGTGAACGACGCGCAAAAACCTTCAAATTCTGATCTGTAATCCGGTTATTGTACATGAACCAAGTGCAAACACAATGGATTTTACAATGGTATTTATTGTGTACCAAGACTATTCTACGCTTTTCCAGAGGCTTAAACAATTTGATTTCACACGATTCTCAGAATTCTTTTCAAAACATCATTTGTAATTTGAGCTAAATAAATGTATCATTAAAAAAACTATGTCGCAGAGCAACAAAAACGTTTGCAATTTGTTGAAGTCTTTTGTAAAATAGTAAATAAATATACAGACGTGCGCATAATTAAGATTAGCGCACCTAATTATCAGGAGGTAAATCATGCCAAAACGTACTGACATTGAAAGCATTTTGATCATTGGCTCAGGACCGATTTTGATCGGCCAGGCCGGAGAATTCGACTATTCAGGGACTCAGGCCTGTAAAGCGCTAAGAAACCTCGGATATAAAATCATTCTGGTGAACTCTAATCCAGCGACTATTATGACAGATCCTGAAACCGCAGATGTGACTTACATTGAGCCTTTAAGTGTGAAGCGCCTGACAGAGATTATCGAGAAAGAACGCCCGGATGCGGTGCTTCCAAATCTCGGTGGACAGTCGGCGCTCAACTTGTGCTCGGAGCTTAGTGCTCAAGGAATTCTGGAGAAGTACGGCGTCAAGGTCATTGGCGTTCAGATTGACGCGATTGAACGCGGTGAAGACCGCATCGCATTCAAAGAGGCCATGAACCGACTTGGCATTGACATGCCGCGCAGCATGCCGGCTTACACGGTTGAAGAAGCGGAGCAAATCGCACATGAGCTTGGCTACCCGGTTGTTATTCGACCTGCGTACACCATGGGCGGCACCGGCGGCGGATTGGTCTACAATATCGAAGAACTCAGAACCATAGCCAACCGTGGCATCGCGGCCAGTATGGTAGGCCAGATTCTCGTCGAGGAGTCCGTGCTGGGCTGGGAAGAGCTGGAGCTCGAAGTCGTACGTGACGCCAAGAATCAAATGATTACTGTCTGTTTCATTGAGAATATCGACGCTGTCGGCGTACATACGGGTGACTCTTTCTGCTCGGCGCCTATGCTGACGATCAGTGAAGATCTTCAGAAGCGACTTCAGGTGGCAGCCTACAAAGTCGTCGAGGAGATCGAAGTTATTGGCGGCACGAACGTTCAGTTCGCTTACGATCCTAAGACGGAGCGCTTTGTTATTATTGAGATCAATCCTAGGACGTCGCGATCATCGGCACTCGCTTCCAAGGCGACGGGCTTCCCGATTGCGCTTATTTCCGCAATGCTCGCTGCGGGTCTGACTCTGGATGAGATTCCATACTGGAGAAAAGGCACCCTGGATCAATACGAGCCATATGGGGATTATGTCGTCATTAAGTTCGCAAGATGGGCATTTGAAAAATTCCCTGGTTCCATTGACAAGCTCGGCACTCAGATGCGTGCAGTTGGGGAAGTTATGAGCATCGGCAAAAACTATAAGGAAGCTATGCAGAAGGCCATTCGCTCCCTTGAAATTGGCCGCTATGGACTGGGCTACGCGAAGAACTTCAACGAGCTGAGCCTGGACGTGCTGATGTCCATGCTGGCGGAGCCGTCCAGCGAGCGTCAGTTTATCCTTTACGAAGCGATTCGAAAAGGCGCGGACATTGAGGAACTTTACAAGAAGACGTATATCAAGCCATATTTCCTTCAGCAGATGAAGGAACTGGTTGACCTTGAAGAAGAGATCCTCACTTATAAAGGGAGCAAGCTGCCTGACGCGCTGCTCACCCAGGCTAAGAAGGATGGCTTCGCGGATCGTTACCTGGCTCAGCTCCTCGGTGTTGCAGAAGTTGAAATTCGTGAGCAGCGAAAAGCCATTGGGGTCGTCGAAGGTTGGGAAGCAGTTCCGGTCAGCGGCGTAGAAAACGCGTCCTACTATTTCTCCACTTACAATGCGCCGGATCAGACGACGGCCAGCGACCGCAAGAAGGTCATGGTTCTCGGCGGCGGCCCGAACCGTATTGGTCAGGGCATCGAGTTCGATTACTGCTGCGTCCACACTGCCTTCGCGCTGCGTGACCTTGGGTATGAGACAGTTATTGTCAACTGTAACCCTGAGACGGTATCGACGGACTATGATACATCGGATAAACTTTACTTTGAACCGCTGACGGTGGAAGACGTGCTCAGTATCTACGAGAAAGAAAAACCGCTGGGCGTCATTGTTCAGTTTGGTGGCCAAACGCCGCTTAACATTGCAGGGGAGCTTGAAAAGGCCGGGGTCAAGATCATTGGCACGACGCCTGCAACCATAGACCTGGCGGAAGACCGCGACCAGTTTAAAAAGATCATGGAAGAACTTGAAATTCCAATGCCAGAAGCCGGCATGGCAGTGACGGTGGAAGAGGCTTTGGAAGTGGCTGGAGGTATTGGTTACCCTGTCATGGCGCGCCCTTCCTATGTCCTTGGCGGCCGAGGCATGGAAGTGGTCTATACGGAAGAGCAAATGAAGAGCTACATGGAAGCGGCTGTGGGCATCACCAAGGAGCGTCCGATTCTGATCGACCGTTTCCTCAATAACGCCCTTGAAGCCGAAGCTGACGCCATTGCGGACGGCAAGGATGCCTTTGTGCCGGCTGTCATGGAGCACATTGAGCAGGCGGGGATCCACTCCGGCGACTCAGCGTGTGTCATTCCTCCAATAACCATTTCTCAAAAGAACCTCGACACTATTGTGGAGTATACGAAGAAAATTGCCAAGTCCCTCAATGTCATAGGTCTCATGAATATGCAGTACGCGATCGCAGACGACAAGGTTTATGTTCTTGAAGCGAATCCGCGTGCGTCCAGAACGGTACCGCTGGTTTCTAAGATCTGCAATATTCCTATGGCAAAGATCGCGGTTGAGCTCATGATGGCCAACTTCACCGGCGCCGAGTCAAGCGTCAAGGATCTTAAAACCAGCGTGATTCCACACTTTGGCGTGAAAGAAGCGGTGTTCCCATTCAACATGTTCCCAGAGGTTGACCCGGTTCTCGGCCCTGAAATGCGTTCTACAGGGGAAGTTCTCGGCATGGCGGACAACTTCGGCATGGCATACTTCAAGGGTTATGAAGCAACGAACCTGATGCTTCCTACAGAAGGCTGCGTCCTGATCAGCGTCAACGACAAGGATAAAGTGGATGCCATTGAAGTCGCCAAGGCCTTCATTGAGATTGGCTTCACGGTGAAAGCGACCAGCGGCACCAAGGCGTACCTCGCTCAGCACGGCATTGAGTCCGAGCTGATCTACAAAATGAGTGATGGTCGTCCGAACATTGCGGACGGCATTGCCAACAAAGAAATCCAGATTATCATCAACACCCCGGCTTCCAAGGTCAGCCAGATAGATGACTCCTATGTCAGAAAGTCAGCGATCAAGCACAAGATTCCATATGTGACGACTCTGACTGCTGCCATGGCTTGTGCGAAGGGGATCGCGGCCTTCAAGGCAAATGGCGAGGGAGGCTATAAGCTCAAGTCGCTGCAGGAGTACCACGCGGATATAAAGTAGGTTGAAATGGGATATGAATGCGTCGGTGGTTGGTGACGCGGACAAGTTTTGACTTGGGGGCAATAGGCCACAGGCCGCGCGGACGGTTATGTAATTGCAATACTGAAAATTATAAGCGTTCATTATTGAACGTAGAATCAAGAAGAGCAGGAGATCAAAAGTCCCCTGCTCTTTTTCGTGGTGTGGAATCCTATTTGAAGTCAATAATGTGACCACAATAAAAGAAAATCATGCCATCGATGTGACTTAAGTCATAACCTTTATTATTATGAAAGTATTAATGATGACTTAAGATTAATATTAATGAATTGACAATAGTGTATATCGTATAGTATAATGAGGCCATAAGGAGGCGGTTAAAGTGACGCAAAATGATGCGATTCAAAATCTGATGCAGGAACTTCGCCGCGGAACACTGGTCATAGGGGTGCTCAGCCAGCTTCATGAGCCGGAATACGGCTACTCACTGGTTCAAAAGCTAAACGACTGCGGTATGACCATTGATCAAGGCACTTTGTATCCTCTTCTTCGACGGCTTGAAAAGCAGTCCCTGCTCGAAAGCAACTGGGAGGTTGAGGACCCAAGACCAAGACGTTATTATCAGCTCAGCGATTCGGGTCGGGAGGCCCTTGAAGCCTTAAAAACGGAATGGAATGAGCTCGTTAAAACCATGAATCTTATGCTTTCACTTGAAAGTGAGGAGGCGTTAAAATGATGACCTGGATGGACCGTTACCTCTATGCTGTGACGCGAAGACTGCCTAAATCCATGAGAGAGGACATTGAGCGGGAACTGCGTTCAAATCTGATGGATGCCCTGGAAGAACGGTTGGAAGGCCGCGACGCCACGGAGCAGGATGTACTTGAGCTGCTTAATGAATTTGGAGACCCTGAAAAAGTCGCCTCCGAATACATGCCAGAAAAGCGATATCTGATTGGTCCTGAACTGATCGACTTATACTGGATGATTTTGAAAATAGTTGGTATTGCAGTTGGCATAGGTCTGACCATTGCGCTGGTTATTTCAGCTCTGCAAGGCGAACCGACGCAAAAGGGTCTCATTGAAATCATTATAGGCTACTTCGGAACCCTATGGTCAGCCGCCATAAGTCTGGTCGGAACCATTACCATTATCTTTGCCGTTATTCAATATACGACAGCTGGTCAGGAGTTCAGCCATTCAAAGGCCGCTGAAGAACTGCGCCAAGCGGGTAAAGAAATTGGAGAAGCCTTTAAGGAGACTGAAATCTCACACACAGTAAAATCCAAGCAGGCCAAAGTAAAACAAACGAAAACTTGGTCTGCAGATCAACTTCCTGCAGTGCCTGCCTCCTCTGACCGCGTCAGTATTTCTGACAGCGTGGTTTCTCTGGTATTCATAGGACTTGCTCTACTGGTCTTTAATGTCTATCCGGATAAAATCGGAGCCTATTTCTTTGATAATACGGCCGAGAAATGGGTGGGTGTTCCGTTATTTAACGTCGCCATTCTCAGCGCTTACGTGATGTTTTACAACTTTGTTTGGATTCTGGAGGCATTGCTGCACGTGAGATTGATTCAAACGGGCCGTTGGGGATTCGCAGAGCGCATGGTCAAGATTCTTATCAGCCTTTTGGGACTGGGGATCTTCATTGCATTGATTCAGAATCCGGCTGTGTTCAACTCGGAAGGCATCAAAGCGGGTTTGATTCAATACGGCGTCGATCTGTCGGGTCTTGCGAAGCTTGGTATGCTGAACCTGAGAATTTTAATGGTGATTGTCATTCTGGGTACGGCGGTGGAAGTCATCAAGCAAGGCTATTATGCCGTCAAGTCCAAGGTGGTGTGATCCGCGAAAGCGTTCGGCATGCGGGATGAACGATTTCGTAAGAGTTCAAATTAAAAAGAAGCCGCGGCGTGTAGAAGGTGACCTGAAAACACCTTGTATACGCCGCGGCTTCTTTTGTCGCGTTTAGACTATAGTCGTTTACTTAACAGCTTTCTTCTCGTTCAGCGCCGCTTCGATCTGCGCGTGAACCCTCTGGCTAAGGGCTATGGAGTCCTTGTGGTCGCCTTCCTGGAGGACCACAGGCGGCAGGATCTGAATTTCCACTTCTGCAGGGTGAATGGTGATACTGCCTTTTTTCATAATGTCCTTCGCGCCGTGCAGCACGATAGGTACGATGTGAGCTCCGGATTTGACCGCAAGCCGCATGCCGCCCGGCTTGAACTCAGAAAGCTCGCCTGTCAGGCTGCGAGTCCCCTCAGGAAAGAGCACCAGATTATACCCGGATTTCAAAACCTCAATGCCCTCGTTGATCACCTTGATGGCCTGCCGCACGTCATCACGATTCATGAAGATGCAGTGCATGTACTTCATCCACTCATTCACGATTCGGAATTTCAGCATTTCGATTTTCGCTACAAAACCAAGATCTGCAGGGACATAACCCAAAATCAGAGGGATATCGAAATGCGACTGATGATTCGAGACGAAGAGGATGGCGCCGTTGGCAGGAAGGTTGTCGGCACCGGTGACGGACACCTTGCTTCCTGTTTTTTTGACGAGATTCTGAGACCAGATTCGGGCACGCTGGAAGGCCATTTGGTCCAGAGCCTCAGTTTCTCCCGCCGCCTCCAGCTTTCGTGCTTTTGACAGCTCGGGCAGTGTTTCAAGCAGAGATATTCCAAAATAGAGATACCAGATTAATGTTCTCATAGAATCGACCTTTCATTGAGATCATGATCGCCCGGGCAGCTTTCGAAGTTCTGAAGGCCGAGTCGACAGGCAAAGCATGATAGGGAGTGCCGGTGTACGAAGAAAAATCCAGCCTAAGATTAAATATACCCGTTTCTGCTGATGTAAACAAGAGAAACGTTGTTCGAATGGAAGGAATTAATGCCAAAGAAGTTATTGCCGATGGTCATATTAATAAACATTCTCACAAGCTCTGGTACCAAAACAAACTCGGTGTCAGACACCAAAACAAACTTGGTGTCTGACACCAAAACAAACTCTGTCCGCGTCACCAACATCACATCACAACTTACTCAACTTACTCAAAAGAAAAAATTAAAGAGGGCGTTTGAAAATATCATGAGAGAGGTATATAATGTAAATGCAAATGCGAATGATTCGCAACTAAAAAGAGCTAACGAAATGAGGGAGATCACATGACACACCTATTAAAATCACGCCTGGCAATAGGCATAATATTTCTAACAGCCTTGATTTTCTCAGCCTGTGGAACAAATCAACCTGAAGCTTCAGACGGGCTTCCGGCTTCTGAAACATCGGAAGTTTCAGAGACTGCTGAAAAGCCGCAGCTGGCAGCGACCCTGTTCCCGCAGTATGACTTTGTCAGAGAAATCGCCGGGGATTTGGTCGAGGTATCGCTGCTTTTACCGCCGGGGGTCGAATCCCATTCCTACGAGCCGACACCAAAGGATATAGCAGGGATCACAGAAGCAGACGCATTTCTCTACACCGGTGAAGTGATGGAGCCCTGGGCTGCCAAAATCATTGGCAACTTAGGTGGAAAAGAGGTCAAAATAGTTGATCTTAGCAAGGGGATCACTCTTTTAGCTTCAACTGAAGAGGAGGATGCTCACGAAGGCGAAGAAGAAGGAGACGAAGACGGCCACGAAGAGGGTGCCTTCGACCCCCATATCTGGCTTGACCCCAATAACGCCAAAATCATGGTATCCACGTTGCTGGAAACCTTGATTGAAATTGATCCGGAGAATGAAGCAGTATTTAGGGAAAACGCCGAGGCTTACCTGGCGGAGCTGACCGCCCTCGACTTGGCCTTCAGGGATCTGTTCGCTAAGTCTGAAACTCAGACCATTTATTACGGCGGGCATTTCGTCTTTGGCTATTTTGCGAAAGCCTACGGACTCACCACCGTGTCGCCCTATGACGGATTTTCGCCGGATGCAGAGCCGACGCCCAAAAGAATCGCGGATCTGATCGATGCCATGGACCAGGCGAAGTTTAAGGTTATTTATTATGAAGAGCTTGTGGATCCAAAGATTGCGAGACTTGTCTCCCAGGAAACCGGCGCTGAAATGGTACTGCTTCACGGCGCCCACAATCTCTCGAAGGAAGAACTGGAAAGCGGCACCAGTTACCTGGAACTCATGCATCAGAATCTTGAAAAATTGAAGTTGGGGATGGGATACAGTGAATAATCCTGACAGAGTCAATCAAAATGATGCACAATTGACAAACACTCAACAACCGCCGAAATCAGAATATCTAAGAAGCATCATCCTAAAAGCGGACAACGTCACTCTAAAGTATGGCAGACACGAGGTTCTGACGGACGCGAGCTTTACCGTTGAAGCGGGGGATTATATCGGGATTGTGGGACCTAACGGCTCCGGCAAAACTTCGCTGATGAAAGCCATGCTGGGACTCATCACGCCCACCGGCGGACAGTTTTCCTATGCCGGCGAAATCAAAGACAACCGCTTTATTGGATATCTGCCGCAGAAAGTCATCAGCGGGGATCCGTTGTTTCCTGCAAAAGTTCGAGAGGTCGTCGCCATGGGGCTCCTGTCCTCCAAGCGTTTTCCAAAACATCTGAGCCAGGAGGACTATAAAAAAGTAGATGAGATCCTCGGCCGCTTGAAAATTGGGAACCTGGCCGAGAAAAAAATTGGAAATCTCTCCGGAGGACAGCAGCAGCGCGTGCTGCTTGCAAGGGCGCTTGTGTCATCGCCTCGGCTGCTGATTCTGGATGAGCCGACCAGCGCCCTGGATCCCAAGGTGCGGGAGAACTTTTACGGCATCCTGAAAGAGCTCAATGAGCAGGACGGGGTCACCATACTGCTGGTCTCCCACGACATAGGCTCAATTGGACAATACACCAAAAAAATGCTGTATCTCGACAGAACGGTGGTCTTCTTCGGGACCTATGAGGATTTTTGTCACTCCCAGGATATGACCCATTACTTTGGGCCGCTTTCCCAGCACAAATTCTGCTGGCAGCATGATGACCTGCCGGAGGCGGCTGCAGCGAAACCAACCATTCACTTTCACGCACCCCATATACATGTGGACCACGTCCACGCCCATGGCCAATCCATAGATCACAGCCATGATAGCGACGAGGACTTGCCGGACGGCTCGGAGAACGAGCTGGAGAAGGCGGGGGGGAAGGAACCAACGGCACCAAAAGCGGGATCCTCAGACAAGGAGGCGCGCCCATGATGACCTTTATTGACTCTATTCAGCAGGCCGTTCAATACGACTTTATTCTCAAGGCGCTTTTGGTCGGATCTCTGATCGCCATCAGCGCGTCGGTGCTGGGCCTCTTTCTGGTCCTTAAAAAGTATTCCATGATTGGCGACGGCCTGGCCCATGTCAGCTTCGCTACGGTGGCCATAGCCCTCTGGCTGTCCGCCTCGCCGCTGGTGGTCTCCATCCCCATAGTGATCCTCGCTTCGTTTTTCATCCTGAAACTGAGCGAAAAGACCAGCATGCACGGTGACGCAGCTATCAGCCTGGTATCCTCCTTTTCCATTGCTATGGCTGTCTTAATCGCCAGCATGGCCAAAGGTTTCAATGTCGACCTGATGAGCTATCTCTTCGGCAGCATCCTGGTCATCAGCAACTTCGACGTGGCGATTTCCGCGGCACTGTCCCTGGTCGTCATTGTGACCGTCATGTTCTTTTATCACGACCTTTTCGCCGTCACATTCGATGAGGAATATACCCAAGCCGTGGGCATGAACACGAAATTTTACAACTACCTCCTGGCCGTGCTGACCTCAATCACAATTGCCCTTGGCATCCGCATTGTGGGCACCATGCTGATTTCCAGCCTGATTGTCTTCCCGACGGTCACCGCCCTCCAAGTGTCCAAGGGCTTTAGAATGACCATTCTCATTGCGACGCTGATCTCAGTGGTCTGCGTCGTGCTGGGGGTGTTCATCTCCTTTGCCTACAACCTGCCAACCGGCGCGGTTATTGTTCTCATGAACGCCATTGCCTTCGCCCTGGCCTTCCTGATCAAAGCCTTGCGGCGCTGATCAGAATGAGTGAGAAGAGGTGAAAAAAGATGAAAGCAAACAGTGAAAGTGAACGAAAGCCTGTGAAAGTTGTGGCGGGGGTCGGTAAGGAATCCATCGGCAGAAGCTCTGGGAATAAAGAGATGCTGGAAAGATGCGGCATAAAGTTGACCCGCCAGCGCTTGGACCTTTTAGAGCAGTTAAAGAAGGCCGATGGTCCCATAACCGCAGAGCAGCTCTTCCTGAACCTTCGGGAGGAAGCCGCCGCGATCAGCCTTTCCACGGTCTACAGAATTCTGGACGCCTTTGAACTGAAGGGGCTCGTGGAAAAAGTCGTCAGCGCAGACGAGAATAAGGCGATTTATGAGCTCAACCGTCACGAACACGGACATCACCTCATATGCACCCAGTGCAAGGTCAGAATGACCATCACAGGCTGTCCGCTGGCCGGTTACGAAGAAGCTTTAGCCAGATCCACTAACTATACAATTACGGGTCACAGACTGGAAGTGTACGGCTTATGTCCGAAGTGCCAGTCTGATTTGGGCATGCTGTAGGCTGCAGCCGGGAACTTGTCCATGGAAAGGTGGAAGTAAATTGAAAAAGCTGATTACCGCTGTGGCAACCTTTTTTGTCCTAGTCATGCTGAGCCTGGCCGTCGATCAGGTGTTGACCTGGGGGCGACTTCTGGACGGCATTGTGGACTGGCTGGACCTGGTGCTTTACGCTGTCCTGGGGATTCTATTCCTCGTCTATGTGCTGCTGCCCATCCTGCGCTGGCAGGCGTATCCAACGCCGGAGACCCTCAGCGTCAGCATGCGGGGGACACTGAAGCAAAAGCGAAAACTGCTGAAGCAGGTCAGACGTCATTTGACGGAGGACGCGCTGCGCTCTGAAGTTGACGTGCTTATGAAAAGTGAGGACGACCAGGCTGTTCAGGCGTATCTGGAAGGCTACTACAAGAAACGAAGCGCGGAGGCCAAGACCGCCGCTGCAGCCTCCGCGACCCAGTGCTTTGCCGTCGTTGCCGCCAACCAGAATTCTGTCCTGGACGCGGTTATGATTTTGATCTTTAACATCAGCATGATTCACAAAATCTATACGTCCTTCAGAATGCGGGACTCATTCCTCAATATCGCGCGCTACTACAGGAGCACGGTCCTTCAGGCTTCCGTGACCGGCTTGTTTGAAAGCCTGGATGATGAAATCGTCGAGATTCTCAGCAGCCGCAGCCTGGAACTGACGAGAAAGATTCCGTTTGCGGATGTCATCATGTCCTCGATCCTTCAAGGCTTTGCCAACGGATACATGACCTACTACTACGGTTACCTCTCCATCCTCTCTTTTGAGAGGTCCCTTTATAATACCGGTGAAAGTGACGTTGACCTTAGACGCAAGGCGCGCCGCGACACCCGAAGCTTCATGCTGTCCATGGTAGGTAAGCCGCTGGACCAGCTGGCGAAGAAGATGAAGCCGTCCTTTGGAGCCTTCTTCAACTTTGGCCGCAAACCGACCGAGGATTTGGAAGGGGAACCGGAGGTTTAGGGAAACTCGGTGTGAATCTCGGTGTCAGCGGCTGGCGCCTATCAACACCGAGTTTACAAAGCAAAGAACCCCGCAGCGGCGCCCGCTGCGGGGTTCTTCATAAGGTTTTAAAACGCGTCCACAAACAAGTGGTGGTACTTTTCTTCGTTCTCCGGGGTCATTTCAACGAATTTGGTGTGATCTGCCTGACATATAGGGCAGAAGGCAGGGGGCTCGTCCCCTTTATGGCGATAGCCGCAGACGGTGCAAAGAAATTCCATGGTTTGGCCCTCCCAGTGCAGTATTTTGTGGTCGCTGAACTTGAGTACAGCAGCGATCCTATTCTTATTCTAAGATATTTATGGTTCTGTGCCAATGGTGGCTTTCGGAACCATCGGCAGAAATTCTTTTTAAAGGTTCTCAGGCACTTTTGTCCGTCTTCTCGAGTACCGGCTTTGGCCTCGTATTAACGCTCTGAACCAGGATGACCCCGGCCAGAATGACGACCATAGACAATAAAATACTTGGCGTGACCGGTTCGCTGAGAACCAGCCAGCCCAGGAGCACCGCGATCACGGGATTAATGTAGGCATAAGTGCTGGCCCTTGAAAGCGGCCATTGCTGGATGATATAAATGAAAGCGCTGTAGGCCAGGATGGAGCCAAAAAAGACCAGATACAGCAGTGCCAGCAGACTTGAGGTGGAAACCTGAAGCGTATGATTCTCGCCTGCCAGAAAGCTGACAATCATAATCCCTATACCTGCGATCAGCATCTGCAGGCCAATTTGAACGACGACATGACACTGGGGCTTAACAGTTCTGGAGTAAATCGTGCCGACGCACCACAGGGTCACGGCGGTCAGAACCAGGGCCACGCCCCGGGAATCGAGACTCATCTCACCACCGCCGGACACGATCAGAAGTCCAACGCCGCCAAAGCCAATCACCAGGCCAAGCCAGATCCGCCAGTCCGTCTTTCTCATCTCAGGGTAGACGACCATTTGAAACAGGGCCATGAGTAGCGGGGAGGAAGCGACAATCAGGGAGGTGGAGCCGGAGCTGATGAAACGAGCGGCCAGGCCGACCAGACCAGTACCGCCAAAGAGCAGCAGCATTCCGACAATGCCATGCTGAACCACTTCCCTGGCATGGGTTGGAAACTTATAGCCCCTTAACCTGGCAAACGCAAGCATCAAAGTACCTGCGATCAGGAAGCGCAGGGCGGTGAAAAAAAGCGGCGCTATGCCGGTGACGCCAATTTTTATGGCGAGATAGGTTGAGCCCCAGACTATACAGACCGTCAGATAGGCCAACCAGTTGATCAGTTCTTTGTTGCTCAGTTTTGACATGGATGCACGACTCCTCAAGGGTGATTCTATAAGGGGTGGGTGCAATTTGATTGTCACATTACATCGCCCACAAGAATCTTTTTAATGAAAAACTCATTATAGTATTATATCATAAGAACTGTAAAGACCTGTCATTATGATCTCATTATTCCGGTGTTTGAGCAGTCAAAATTTAAAATGCTTTGAAAGCCTTCAAAATAGTCAACTTGGAGAAAAAGAATTTAAGTATTCAAACACCGGAATAATAACTAAGGAGGAAATAAATTGGAAGCTGCAGCATGGACAGAGCATCTCAGCCAATTGGCAGTGCAATTTAACCAACTAGGTATCGTTTGGGCTGCCGGCGCCTCATCGGTTTTATACGAGCATGGTCTCACTTCATCCGTGAACGATCTCGACATCCTGGTACAACTGGAGGATGCCGCGAAGCTGGACGCGTATCTGGAACCCTTTGCCACAAAACCGCCGGAACTGGATCATCCAATTTATAAAACGGCATTTTTCAGAGAATATAAGGTAGATGGCGTAGAGATCGATTTGATAGCAGGTTTTGCCATAGCCCATGATCAGGGGGTTTACCACTATCAGTTCGATCATGAGGCCATTGACCGGGTCGCTATTTTGAACGGTGTCGGGGTGCCTATCGCAGCTCTGGAAGACTGGTATGTACTCTATATGCTGATGGACCGGAAGGAAAACAAGGTTGCGCTCATAGAGTCTCATTTTGGCGCCAATGGCATTGAAGCGCCGTACCGGCTTGAAAAAGCCCTTGAACAGCCACTGCCGGAGGCTGTCAGAGCCCGCATCGTCGCCCTTCTGAATAATCCTGATATTTCAATGCCGGGGGCATAACTGGGAGAGGAGTCTGTCTATGACGTTTATCTTTGATGCCCATGCGGATATCTGGAGTGATGTAGTGGTGCGGCGCAGTCGAGGCGAGAGGGATGTCTTCCGAAACCGACATCTGGAAAAATTTAAGAAGGGTGGCGTCAGCGGCGGAATTTTCGTCATGTGGATTGATCCGCCCTATGACCAAGATCCTGAAAAGAGGCTCGCCGAAATTGTCAAAGCGGCTCAGGAGGAGTTGGAGGAAGCCGCTGGGCTGCTGCATCTGATCAGAAGCTCTTCTGATTTCGAGACCGCGGCAGCCCTGGGAAAAATGCCGGTGGTTTGGGGTGTGGAAGGCCTAAGTGGGATTGGAAGTGATCTTGGGGGCATTGAGGCTCTTTATGACTTGGGCATCCGTCACATGTCCCTGACCTGGAATGAGGCAAATCCTCTGGCGACCGGTGTCAAACAGGACCCGGACCGCGGACTCACAACCCTGGGCTTTGAGGCTGTGAGGCGGATTGAAGCCCTGGGTATACTTCTTGACGTCAGTCACCTCAACGAGAAGAGTTTTTGGGAGGTCATGTCGGCGGCTTCAAAGCCTTTGATCGCTTCACACTCCAACGCCAGGACGCTGTGCGACGCGGCGCGCAACCTTACTGATGCGCAGATCAAAGGGATTGCTTCAACCGGCGGGATCATTGGGATCAACAGCTACAGGGATTTTATTGATCTCAATCCCAAGAAGCAGACTGTTGAACGCTTTGTGGATCACATCGACTATATCGTGTCGCTGATTGGCGTGGAATATGTCGGACTCGGCTATGATTTCTGTGACTATATAGAGGAAAACCTGATCCAGGGAGGCATATCGGACCCGTACAAGACGTCTGCGCCGGATACCTTGGGGCTTGAAACCGCTGAAAAAGCTTCCGCAGTCTTGAATCATCTGCACCAGCGGGGTTACAAAAAAAGTGATATTGAGAAAATTGCCGGAGGCAATTTTGTTCGTTTGTTGAAAGACAGACTGGAGGCGTAAAATGAGACTCATCATCAACCGGGAGCTGATGCTTCGCCCTATCGAACTGCAAGACGCTACGGCTGTTCTGGAGCTGATTCTTAACAACGAACAGCATTTGAAGCAGTGGCTGCCGTGGGTGATTAAGCCTTTTACGATCCACACTGTTCTCAGTTACATAGAAATGTCGGATCGAAAGCGGCTGCAGCAGTCCGGCTACGAATTTGTCATTATTCACAACAAAAAAATATGCGGCATCATAGGGCTTCAGCATATAGACTGGGAAAACAGGAAAGCCAACATAGGCTACTGGATCGGAAAAGCCTCGGAGGGCCAGGGGATCATTCTGCGCTCAGCCGACGCGGTTGTCAGGATGGCTTTTGAAGATCTCAAGCTGAACCGCCTTGAGATGTTCTGCGCGGAGAAAAACGTCAAGTCCAGGGCTGTTCCTGAACGGCTGTCTTTCAGGATTGAAGGGATCCTCCGCCAGAACGAGTGGCTCTATGACCACTACGTCAATCATGTGGTGTATGGGCTGCTGCGGTCTGAATTCAAACAGGCACATAAACTGTTGAACTTTGACGACGACATTTGAATACCTTAGACAAAGATAAAAATATAAGATATATTGCTAAGATAAAAGCTTACAGACAAAACAAAAGAGGAAGTGCAGCCCGGTTGAACGGCTGCCTTCCTCTTCCTTTCGTTTTAGCGGTTTACTTCAATAAATTTTCTTTCATGGTCTGATAGGCTTCTGAGTCGATTTCGCCTTTGGCATAGCGCTCGTTCAGGATGGCCAGTGCACCGTCGATTGAACCGGTGCTGCCTGGGACAGCGCCGCTGATGTGAGGTGCCGGTTCTGTGCGCCTGAGTTTTGGCACGAGATAACGGATCACCAGGAAGATAATCAGGCCGAGAATCAGGAGCCTGAGAAGCCCAAAGCCCATCATCCACATTGGATTGATATCCCTGAATGACCCCATGCCGCCGAAGCCGTTATAGCCGCCTCCAAATCTGCTGAACGCATTGAAGCAGGATGACAACATAATTATGCACCTCCTTTACTTACCCTAAGTATAAAGGAGGAATGTGTAGGAATTATGAAGATGGCTGAAGCGGGAGCGTGACCGTAAAGGTCGTCCCTTCCCCGGAAGAGCTGCGGGCCTCAATGCGTCCGTGGTGAGCGTCCACGATCAATTTGACAATGGTCAGACCTATGCCGCTGCCGCCGGTCTCCCTGTGACGCGACACGTCCGCCCGGTAGAACCGGTCAAAGAGAAACGGAAGATCCTCGGGTGCAATGCCCGCCCCGCTGTTGAAGACCTTTAAAAACGCTTCGCTGCTGCCGATGGTTCCGGTCTCCACATGGATGCGGCCACCGTCCGGTGTGTATTTAACGGCGTTGGACAGAAGGTTGACAAGGACCTGTCTGAGGCGGTGGGCGTCACCGACCATCGGCAAAGAAGAAGCAAGGTCGGAGGTTAAGGTCTGAGCGCGGGTCATGGCATCCGCTTCAAAGAGGGTCAGGGCGTCGCGGGCAATGGCGCTGAGGTCAATATCATCATAGGTGAGTTCTACGGTGTCGTCCTCGAGGTCTGCGATCTCCCGGAGTCGTTCCACCAGCCCAATCAGGCGTTCAGTTTCACTGCGGGCGACGAGCAGTCGGTCGGGTGTCGCCTCAAAGATGCCCTCAAGAATGGCGTCCAGCTGGCCCTGAATGATAGTCAGGGGCGTCCTCAGTTCATGGGCGAGATCCGAGGTCAGGCGCTTTCTGATTTCACTCTGATGGGACAAGGTTTCGGCCAGATCGTTGACGGCACCGGACAGTTCGGTCAGCTCGCGGACGGATTGACGTTCTTCAGCGCGCCGTCCTAAATGACCGTTTCGGATGCTCTTTGTGACTTCAGTGAGGTTGACAATAGGTCGGGAGAGCAGTTTGGAGAGATAGGCGGACAGAAGCCCGGAAAGACCAAGGGCAATAGCCAGGGACATGAGCAGGGAGCGGTTGACGCCGGAAGTAAAGTCCAGCTCGGCGGTATCGACAGAAAAGGTGGAAGGATAGACCAATTCAACAGTTCCTATGACTTTACCGTCTACGACTATGTCCTCGACGACGTCTGTACCGTCGTAGAACCTGGACTGAAAAAACATGGCATTTCTGCCCATGCGACGCATCATGTTCTGATGAAAACTGACTCGGTCCGCACGGAGCTGACTGTTCAGTACCATAAACGCCTGAGTGTCGTAGATCCTGAAACTGAATTCATCCGTACCCGGATAAGCCAGCAGTGTGGTCAGCGTTTTCCCTGTCCAGCCATCATTCAGCTGGTAAACGCGAGAGGCGTATTCGGAAAAGTCGCTGGCGCTTTGAAGCTGGACGGCTTCCTTGTAATTGTAAAAAGTGCCGTAAAGAGCGGCGTTGGTGAGCAGCAGCGCGGTAAGGCCGCTGACCAGAGCAGAAGCCAGCAGGAATCGCGTCAGGCGTCCTCTTAGAGTATGCTTCACGATGAGCCCCCCTCAAAGCGGTAACCAAGGCCGTAGACCGTGCGGATGTATTTGTGCTGAGCGTCATCAATCTTCTGACGGATATTCTTGATATGGACGTCAATGGTCCGGTCGCTGCCGTCATAATCATAGCCTATGGCTCTCATGATGAGCTCATCCCGGGAAAAGAGCCGGCCGGGATGTCGGGCCATCAGTCCCAGAATTTCAAATTCCATGGGGGTCAGGGGCAGCGTCAGCCCGTGGCGGGAGGCCGTCTTTCGGTCGAGATCGACCTCGAGATGTCCTTCGCCAAAGATGAACTGTTCCGCGGGGATGGCCTGACTTGACTGACGTCTCAGCAGGGCTTTGATCCTGGCCACCAATATTTTGCCGTCAAAAGGCTTGGTGACATAGTCGTCCGCCCCAAGATTAAGGCCGTGGACAATGGAGTCACGGTCGACCTTGGCGGTCAGCATCAGGATAGGGGTGTTGTTTTTAAGGCGAATTTGCCGGCAGATCTCTTCGCCGGTGAGATCCGGCAGCATGAGGTCCAGGACCACCAATGCAATGTCTTCCTCCCGGAAAATATCCAGAGCTTCTTGACCTCGGGTGGCGCGGCGGGTCTGGTAGCCCTCTTTTTCAAGATAGGCGCAGACAATATCCAGGATTCTGGGCTCGTCGTCGACGACGAGGATAATTTCGGATTTCATTATGAATCGCCTCCAGGAATTGAGGGTTTGTTCAAATTATAGCACGAAATTATGAGTGAATTGTGAGGATTCGATTTGCCAATTTTTAGTCCCGGAAGTCTGGACAGATGCCGCTGGCAGGGGTAGAATAAAGGCAAAAGGAGGCGTAACGATGAGACCAAATGAAATCAACTGGAGTCAGCTTGGCTTTGGGTATATAAAAGCCGACTGGCGTTTTCGTTCATTTTGGAAAGACGGCAAATGGGATGAGGGTGGTTTGTTCGACAATGACAGAATCACCATCAGTGAAGCATCAACCTCTCTCCACTATGGACAGCAATGCTTTGAAGGTTTGAAAGCCTATACGTCCAAGGACGGCAGCATCCACCTTTTCAGACCGGACGAAAATGCGAAGCGGATGCAGGCGACCTGTGACCGCATACTTATGCCGCATTATGAAACTGAGAAATTTATTGAGGCCTGTAAAGAAGTCGTCAGAGCCAACCGCGAATGGGTACCGCCTTATGGCCATGGCGCAACTTTATACCTGCGTCCTTTCCTGATTGGCATTGGTGACAACATTGGCGTCAAACCAGCACCTGAATTTTTATTCAGCGTGTTCTGCATGCCGGTTGGCGCTTATTTCAAAGCCGGACTTGCGCCGGTTAAATTCATTGTCACGGATTATGACCGTGCGGCGCCAAACGGGACAGGTGCAGCCAAAGTCGGCGGCAACTACGCCGGCAGCCTGCTGCCTCATGAGATTGCGGCGAAGCAGGGCTATGCGGACTGCATTTACCTGGACCCTGCAACACATACGAAAATTGAGGAAGTCGGCGCTGCCAACTTCTTTGGCATCACCAAGGACGGTGTCTTCGTGACGCCTAAATCTCCATCCATACTTCCGAGCATTACCAAGCTCTCTCTGATACAAATCGCACGGGATTATCTCGGCATGAAGGTCGAAGAGCGCGACGTGCTGATCGACAATCTGGATGAGTTCGCTGAAGCCGGTGCTTGTGGAACTGCAGCAGTCATTACGCCAATTGCATCCATTACCCATAAAGGGAAAGAAAAGATCTTCTTCAGTGAGACGGAAGTTGGACCGGTAACGCGCAAACTTTATGACACGCTGACGGGCATCCAGTTTGGCGAAATTGAGGCCCCTAAAGGCTGGATTTATGAAGTTGAATAAGAAAAATTAATTGGATAACCCGTGAGCGGCTTCAGCTGCCCACGGGTTGTGTCTGTTTATCAACTGAAAGTTGGAGGCGTATGAAGATGTCAGAGAAGAGTCAACTGCACGCAGCATCTGCTGTGGATCAAGTTCTTGGCAAAGCCCTTGAGTCCTGGGAAGCTGAATACCCCAAAATTCGAAGCATCAGGGGCTATGACGAGGTATTCTGGAGCAATCAGAATCTGAAGCCTGTTGAGGACGCGATTCTTGAAACGGGGATTACCCTTGAGCAAATTCAGTCTGCGGAGCATAGGCTGAAGCGCTTCGCGCCCTTCTTCATGGAGGCGTTTCCTGAGACGCGAAGCACTCAAGGCCTTCTGGAATCGAAAATTCGCCGTGTCGAGTCATTTCAGGGCGAACTTGAGAAGACACCTTATGCAGTGCCTTTTGGCCGGTTGATGCTCAAACTCGACAGCCATCTGCCTATATCGGGATCGATCAAGGCCCGGGGCGGCATTTATGAAGTTCTGCAGCACGCAGAGCAGCTGGCGGTGGAAGCGGGACTACTGACCCCGGGCATGAGCTACGCTGCGTTCGCGGAACCGAAGTTCAAGAAATTTTTCTCTGACTATAGTGTCGCAGTTGGCTCTACCGGCAATCTGGGGCTCAGCATAGGCATCATCAGCGCCGCGCTGGGCTTTAAGGCTCAGGTGCACATGTCCTCGGACGCCAAGGCCTGGAAAAAAGCGCTGCTGCGCCAGAAGGGCGTGGAAGTGTTCGAGTACGATTCGGATTACAGCGTTGCGGTGGAGCAGGGCCGAAGAGAAGCAGAAAAGGATCCCAAAACCTATTTTGTGGATGATGAAAACTCCTTGAACCTGTTCCTGGGTTATTCGGTAGCCGCACTGCGTCTTAAAGCTCAGCTGGATCATCTGGGCTACACACCGTCCGAAGCATCGCCGCTGTTTGTGTATCTTCCCTGCGGTGTTGGCGGGGGTCCCGGAGGGGTCGCTTTTGGCCTTAAGATGCTCTTTGGCGAACACGTTCACTGCTACTTTGCTGAGCCGACCCATTCCCCCTGCATGCTTCTGGGCATGATGACCGACCAGCATGACGCTGTCAGTGTCCAGGATTTTGGCCTGGACAACAGGACAATTGCCGATGGTCTTGCCGTCGGACGCCCCTCCCTGTTCGTTGGGAAAGTCCTGAGGCATCTTTTGGATGGCGTCTTCAGCGTCACAGACGAACACATGCTGGCGGACCTGGCAATGATGGCGGATTTTGAATCCCTTCGTCTGGAGCCTTCCGCCCTCGCGGGCATCAGCGGACCGTCCTGGCTGAAGCGCGACAAGGCCGTCTATGAAGCGCTGCTTGAGCGGTATACGCCGGAGGCCCTCGGTCAGTCGATTCATCTCGCCTGGGCAACCGGCGGGAGCATGGTGCCGGAAGAGGTCATGGAAAAAGATATTGAGAATGGCAGGAAGTTGTATCAAAACAGCACTTGGTCGATCCAATCCAGTAATTTCAACTCCGGTACATCCCATGAAGCCCGATCCATGCAGATTGTATTGGATGAAGGCCTGGATACTTCGGAAGAAGAGCAAACCAGAGACGAAGCTTTGATCAGTGAGAAGCTATGGCATTATAATCTTCAGAGCTGGCCAACCCAAGTTGAAAAATCCAGGATGCTCAGACTGTTTCTCAGAACTGCGGAAGGTGAGCTGTTGGGTGGATTGATCGGTAAAATCTATAGAAGCGCTTTGTTCGTGGATAAGCTTTTCGTTGAGGATGCGCTTAGGGGACAGGGATGGGGAGAACGTCTGCTGAGTCGCGCAGAATCGATCGCTAAAAAAGAAGGCGTGGTATTTGCCCATTTGGATACGTTCAGTTTTCAAGCACCGGACTTTTACGAAAAACTGGGCTACAAAGCGTTTGGAATTCTGGATGATTACCCGGATGGGCTGAAGCGCTATTTTTATAAGAAGACCTTGTAGCTTAAAACGCTCCGACTGTTTCGACGCAGAATAGAAGGGAGGGATTTGTGATGTCCCGTTGTCCTTGGTGCTTGCCTGACCCCATCTATATTGATTATCACGATCATGAATGGGGTGTTCCGGTTTATGATGATAGAATACATTTTGAATTTCTGGTGCTGGAATCCGCGCAGGCCGGTCTCAGCTGGCTGACCATTTTGAGAAAGCGAGACCACTACAGACGTCTTTATGAAGGCTTTGATCCGGTCAAAGCGGCGGCATTTGGGCCTGCTGACGTTGAGCGGATGATGCAGGATCCCGGCATAATACGGAATCGCAAAAAAATTGAAGCGTCCATTTTGAACGCTAAGATTTTCTTGGAGATTCAGCATGAGTTTGGCAGCTTTTCAAACTACCTGTGGCGTTATGTGGAAGGGAAGCCGCTGGTCCATTATCCCAAGACGCTCGAGGAGGTGCCATGCGAGAATGAGGTCTCTGATGCCGTCAGCCGGGATCTCAAGTCCAGGGGGATGAAATTCGTGGGCACTAAAATTATCTACGCCCACCTCCAGGCAACAGGGCTCATCAATGACCATTTGGTGTCCTGTGCCCGTCATGACATTGTTCAAAGGTTGTCCAAATGAGAGAACAGGATGGCAAGGTTATCAAGGGGAAGGCGTTTGCTTCGACTGCAGCAGCTTCTGAAACGGATGGTGCTGGAGGGATTATACCGGATAAAGAAAAACCCAGGAAGCTCAGGCTTTTTATTGGTCTCGAATTGCCCCCGGCGGTAAAAGCTCGCATCCATAAAGCAGCCGGACCGGTGCTGTCACAGATTCAAAAGGGCAAACTGACAGAAGCGGACAATTATCATCTGACGGTATTCTTTATTGGAGAAGTCGCCGAGGAAGAGGTCCCAGCCTGGAAAGCGTGTGTGGCAGAGGCTGCCGCAGTCAGCGAAACCTTTGAGCTGATCCTTTGTCATACTGGTTTTTTCTCCAGGAAGAACCGAAAAATTCTTTGGTTTGGCTCTGAGGCTTCAGACCGCCTTGAAGCTTTATATAAGCATGTCATGTCTGCAGCTGATGACACCTTGTCTGCTCAGGGCAAGCCCGGCGCTTCGACTCAGCCTGGCGCCAACAGACCCTTCAGACCTCATGTCACCCTTGGGCGTGAAATTGTCGCAGAGGATGAAGCAGCAGTCATCCACACAGAAAAGATCAAAGTTCGCATTGTGACTTTGACGCTGTTTGAAAGCAAGAAAATTACCGGACGGCTGGCTTATGTGCCTATTGCCAGAGGCCGGCTTCGGGAGCGCCTATGAGCTTTTTAGAGCAGATTCCAAATGAACTGTATGTTATAGCCATGTCCATGATGCCTGTCGTGGAGCTCAGAGGCGCGATTCCCCTTGGGGTATCCCTTGGCTTTTCGACGCTTCACAGCACCATCCTCGCAATCATAGGAAATTCAGTGATCGTGCCGGTTCTGTTGTTCATCATTGAGCCTTTGTTCGCGCACATGAAGCGTCTGGAACAGTTCAGGGGCTTTGTTGAACGCCTTGAAGTCCGAGCTGCGTCGAAGGTACAGAATTACAGGAAGTATAGACTTCTGGGGCTGTTTATTCTGGTGGCGATCCCCGTGCCCACCACGGGGGTATACACCGGTTGCATAGCGGCGGTGATCCTGAGGATTCGTCCCCGCAATGCGTCCTTGGCCATTATTGCCGGCGTTGTTGCGGCTGGCGCTATAGTTTTTATGGTGACGGAGCACATCCTCTTTTGATAATTATACAAATAGAAAAGGGAACACAGCGTCGCCGTGTTCCCTTTTTCAACAAAAAAAGAAGAAAGGGCGTAAGCCCTTTCTTCGTAATCTTAATTTACTTTTTGAATCAAGGTGCTATTCCAAGCAGAACAAGGAACAGACTTTTGTCTCAAAGTTTGAATAAGACGAAGTGTGGTTCTTCGGAAATTAGAGTCTGCTGACGTTAGCAGCTTGAGGACCCTTTTGACCTTGAACGATCTCGAACTCAACTGCTTGGCCTTCTTCAAGAGTCTTGAAGCCTTCGCCTTGGATCGCAGTGTAGTGAACGAAAACGTCATTGCCGCCTTCAACAGTGATGAAGCCGAAGCCTTTTTCCGAGTTAAACCATTTTACTGTTCCTTTTTCCATTTCAAATTCCTCCAATGAATTAAAATTTACAAGTATGATTCTATCAGTGCGGGCTAGAAATGTCAATGCAGAATTCGAAAATATTGGAAAATTCATTACACATTTTATCTTGCCCCAGAAAGTGATAATATAAATAATATAGGAATTCGCAGACGTAATGGCCATCGGGATGCTCTCAAACAGAAGACCGTCCGCTGGTAAAATTGGAAATCCTAAACATGCATGAGCGCAGAGCAGCAAATTGACAAAAGGAGGGTCGTGATGCATCCGTAGCCGGATACATCGCATCATGATGGACACAGCGCTGAGAGGCGAAATGACTTATTTAATTCCTTTGACGTCGGAAGATCTGGAGGATCAACTGACAGATCCGAGACGGACGGCCAGGCGTTATGACCTGAGAGGCGCACTTGAGGCACCGGACGAGCATATGTCGAAAATACTTGAAATCAAGCTGATGAAGATGAAAGAGGCTCCGGATCTCGCCATTTTCTCCACTTATTTTTTGATTGTGGCGCTGGAGGGACATGAAATTTTGGGCACTATAGGGTACAAAGGCGCACCGGATGAGGACGGCACCATCGAGGTTGGTTATGGCATCCGCCTGAAATTTAGGGAAAAAGGTTACATGACGGACGCCCTGAAGGTGTTCACCGCTTTTGGGCTCACCTTGCCGGGGGCGAAAAAAATTATCGCCTGTACGAACAAAGACAATACCGCGTCTATCCGGGTTCTTGAAAAGACAGGCTACAAGCGGATTTACACGGCTCCGGATCTTTACGTGTGGCGTTATCCCGCGGAGGAACAAGATGACGAATCCGCAGCATCATGAACCCAAAGAAAGCCTGAGGATCGTTTGCAAATCCTGTACGGCCAAATGCAGGATGGTCTACGAGCCGGAGAGCGGCAAATTAAAAGGCAACAAATGCCCCAGAGGCGAGTCCTTCGCGAAAGCCTACCATCCGGATGCCGTCAAGGTCAGGACCTATCTGGTTCCGGTGGAGAATGGGCACATGAAGCGTATGGCGCTGCGTACGGAGGCACCCATCGGCGAAAGCCTTTCTGAAGTGATTGAGGCTGCGCTGAAGTCCGAAGTTGTCAAGGCGCCCGTGGAAGCAGGCGCCACTGTATTCAGGAATGTTGGCGGCAGCGGCGTGGACCTGATCGCGACGAGGAAGATGACGGCCAGGTCCGCCGTCAAAACACCTGAATCAGATAAATAAAACGGCGTGGATCTCATTAAGCCATCGGTTCGCTGCTCAGCAAAATACCTGTGAATGCCGGGCCCGTCAAGCGATAATCATCGTTAGACGGGTCTTTGTTTTGGGTATGAAGAACGCGAGGTGAGCTTATGACCCAATTTGAGACGTTTATTAGCCTGATTGATGCCGAGGATCTCGAAGGTGCAATCCGGGCCGCAGTCCATTATGCAGATTCCGAAGAAAGCCTCTCCGATTTTCTTCGAGATGGCATTGTACAAAGCATGAGTTCCGCCGAAGGGTGGACCAGGGACGGCGGCGCAATCTGGAAAGAGCACATCCGAAGTGAGATCTTAGATTTGGTTCTTGCCAATCTCAGGCTCAACATAGAGGCGTTCTATCATAAAAACAGAAAAGGTGCCGCACCCGTGGTCGTCGCCTGTCCGGACGGCGAAACCCATACCCTTGGCGCCAAGGTCACCACGTCGCTGCTTCGGATCAGAGGGTTTAACGCGCTCTTTATTGGCGCTGACCTGCCGGCGGATCAGCTGCTGTCTTTGGTCGACAGCGTCAACCCGGCAGCTGTAGTGTTTAGTGTGACACATCATTACAATCTGTTGGCGTTTAAAGATACCATATCCCAGCTCAGAGAAAAGTTCCCGCAGCTTTTGATTGCTGCTGGCGGCGCTTCCCTCAGGCACAATGCGGATGCCTTTCCGGAGGTCAGAGTGGTCTCGAATCATGACGTGCTGTTTGAATTGATTAGGGGTGAGCTCAGATGAGGCTGGCGTCCTATTTTGCCATGAGATTTATCAGAAGATCCAGGGTGCAGTCCTTGCTGATTGCGGTGGGCTTGATTATGGGCGTCGCGGTGCTGGTCATCACGACCTGGCTCGTCGAAGGGATGCGCGCCGCTATGGACGATACCTATGCAGGGAATATTCCGCACATTGTGGTGAGGCAGTTGGGAGGAACGAATCGAAGCCCGGAGGATATTGCGGCGCTTGAGGAGACCATCGGCAAAGCACTTCCCGGCCTTGGGGCCATGACCCCGACGCTGGATCAGCAAGTGGTGCTGGGACTGCCGGGGTCCGGCACGGCTGCTGCAGGTGATAACCATCTGACGATTCGGGGGCTGGAGCTGGCTCGCGCAGGGAAGCTTTACCCGCTGGGAGGCGCCATGATCAGCGGACGGACGTTTAAAGAGGGCCGTGAAATTGTCTTGGGCACTGTGCTCGCCGAACGCTTGTCACTGGAGGTTGGCGATGCGGTGGTGCTGGATGACGAACTTGGAAAAGTGACGACTTTTACTGTCGTTGGAATTTTTGACTTAAAGCTCGAAGAAGAAAACGCGTCAATGGGTTTTGTGGATCTGTCCGTGCTGCAGTCGGCGTTTGGGCTGACAGGAGCCGCGCCGCAAATCGAACTGCAGCTGGAAGATGCTTTCAAGGCAGGCGAAGTCTCGCTTCAGCTGGCTTCTGCCCTTGACCGGCCGTCCTTGGAGGTCAGAAGCTGGGAGACGACCAATGAGCAGCTGTTTGAAGCCGCAGCTTTGCAGCGGGCAGCCATAAGGCTGTTGATGATCGCAGTGACGCTGATCATAGTCGTTGGGACGGTGCTGATCCTGTCCTTGTCCGTTCGGCAGCGGGCAACTCAGCTGGCCGTGTTTAAGTCTCTGGGGCTTCGCAACAGCCAGGCGGGCATGGTGTTTGCGCTCTATGCTTTTTATCTGTCGCTGATTGGTGTCTTTGGAGGTGTTGCAGCGGGGTCAGGGCTCATTCGGCTGTATAAGACGCAGTCAGTGTTGGGGATCAGCGCCTATCAGCAGGCGCCTGAACTGAACCTGGTCAGTCTGATCCTGTCCCTGGCGGTGCTGCCGCTGGCTTCGGCTGTGGCTGCGAGGGGCGTTGCCCAGTGGGTGGTCCGCAAAGATCCTGCGGAGGTGATTCGACATGGGTAATATTCAACCATCGGCACTATCACTGAACGGGGTTGTCAAATACTTTGGAAAAAACAATGAGAAACGGGCGCTTTCAGGCATCGACCTGTCGTTTTCCGATGGTGAGATCACCTCAATCTCCGGCCCAAGCGGCGCAGGCAAGAGCACGCTGCTTCAGATTGCCGGATTGATGCTGTCACCGGATCAGGGTGAGGTCATGATTCGTGAGCGGCGTGTTTCTGAGATGACGGGGGCGACGCGGGGACGCTACCTGAGGCAGGAACTGGGTTTCGTTTTTCAGCGTCCGGACTTGATTCCGGAATTTACGGTGCTGGAGAATGTGCTGCTGCCAGACCGCATCTTGAACGGAAAATTGGAAGCGTCAAATTTACCATATGCCAAGAAGCTGATCCTGGAAGCCGGTTTATCCGGCTGTGAAGCTGAATTTCCATGGGCGCTCTCCGAGACCCAGCAGAAGACCGTGACCCTGGTGAGGGCTCTGGTCAACATGCCGTCGATTCTACTGATCGATGAACCTGTGGCAGGGATGGATGAGCGTTCAGTTGAGGTCGTGATCCGGCTGATTTGGCAGGTCCATGAGAAATTCAGGACGACTTGCATCATGATCAACAATGAGCGAAGCTTGGCAGAGCGGTCTGACCGGGTGATCGAACTCCGGGAAGGACGCGTGTTCGCGGATTTTAGAAGAGGATTGTAAGGTGGGGGAAGACGGGGAATCGGAAGTTGGGATGAAAGGGTCCTGATTCTGTTTCGCCTTCTTCCCTTTAATGCGCGAACGAGGTATAATAATTAGACATGCAATTTTTGTGATGAGTTTCGAATGCTTTGGGAGGTTGACATGAAACCGACACTTTACCTGGATTTTGACTCTACCATTGTCAATTCAGAACGCGCTTTTTGCGCGGTCTATAATCAGCATTATCAGCATTTTGAAGATTTTGTGGCTGCTCACGAAGAGCATGCGGGAGACTGGGTGTTCAGGCATGCGTGTCCGTTGATCCATGAGCATAGCGCGGACCCGGTTGCCGAGGTGCGGCGGATCTTTGGCATGGAGGACTTTTTCAATCACCTCGAATTTTATGAGGGCGCCTTTCAAACCATTCAGGCACTGAAGTCCGAGTACGAAATTGTCATTTGTACCTCGGCCTCACCGGAGAACGGTTCTAAAAAGGTGTTGTGGATTGAGCAGCATATGCCCTTTGTGGATGAGATCATCATATTGGTCAACAAATCCAATAATGGCGTCGGCAAAGGCCGTGTTCACATGCTGGAGCCGGGGGCGGTGTTCGTGGATGACCATCCGGCCAATCTTCGATCCACTGAGGCCCAGCGAAAAATTTTGTTTAATTACAATGGCAGGATTACGGATTACAACCGGGGCTGGGACGGCGAAGCGGTCAGCAGCTGGACAGAATTGTATGAGCGCTTGAAAATGAATGGACAGGCGTGAAAAAAAACGCGCTCTCGCCGTGATTTGGGAGAACGCGCTTTCTCTGGGTTTTGGGCTGTTGGATGTGAGCTTGAGGGAAGTGACTAATGCGCAGCGACTTTGAGTCGTGACGGATCAGCTGTGGACGGCAGCGCTACAAAAGGTCAATTTTTGCTGCCAGAATGAAGTCGTTGTAGGACAAGCCTTTGATCTTATGGGTCATAAGCCGGACGACGACGCGTCCCCAACTCAGTTCAAGGTCGGGGTGGTGGCCTTCCTCTTCGGCCAGAAGACCGATTCTGTTGACGAACTCCAGGGCGCTGACAAAATCCTTGAATTTAAAGCGGCGTTCCAGCTGCTTGTCATCCAGTACCAACCAGTCGCCGTGAAGCTGCTGCTTCAGGCGCTGGATCTCATCCGTCTCAAGGGGCGGTGTGTCGATGGTGCAGGGAATACATTGCTTTGCCAGTAAGACTTCCATGAGGAACCCTCCTCGTAAGATGCTTGGGTGTGTGGTTTGAGTGATATCTCATTTATACACCTTTGGGGTTGAAATTAAACAGGGAACGCCCTGGGGGCAGGTGAGGGGCTGCGGACACCGACAGGTGAACGGCTAACGATGGGTTAAGGCCTGGCTTAGAAGCTATAGAATTGTGTCTAATTTGTGTGAAGCTCTGGCACCGTTTCAAGTTTGGTGACAGGCACTGGTTTTGTTTTTGTCTGCGTCACCCAATTAAAATTTTAACAAGAGGAGAATTTTTATGAGTCGAAATCCTATTCTCAACGCCGCGCTGAACGCGGCACTCAGTAAAGTTGGCGCAGGGGACCGGATCGTGGTCATAGCCGCGCGTTTTCCTGCACCGGAAGGTGTAGAGGTTATTGACCTCGCGCTTTGTGACGGTGTGCCATCCTTTAAGACCACTTTTGAGTTGTTGATGTCTCAACTTGACATCGATCAAATCACCAGGACTGAAGAGCTGGAAAAGTCTGATCCGGAGGCGAAAAGTTACATTGAGAGCCTGGCGGAGGACAAGGGTGCGAAAATGGAAGCACTGACTTACCGTCAGTTCAAGATCCTGGCCAAAAGCGCGCGCTTCGCAGTAAGGATTGGTGAGACTGAGGTTCAGGCCAGCGTCGTTCTAAGAGAAAGAGAAGTATAAAGGTAAATCTTCATTAACGTAAACCTAAAATTAAAACAGGTTGACAATAAGTGGCCGGGGTTTTATACTCGAATTGTCAACTAATTTAACTTTGGAGGTTTACAATCATGACGACTACAAATGCTGCCAACCGTACAAACTTATCCCTTCGAGATATGATGCTGGTGTCCATGTTTACAGCGATCCTCGCAGTTCTCGCTTATGTTGCCGTCCCATTGCCCTTTTCACCGGTGCCGGTTACGGGCCAGACCTTTGGAATTATGCTTATTGGTCTTCTGCTTGGGAAAAAGCGCGGCGTGATGGCTGTCGCATTGATGTTGCTGCTCGGCGCGGTCGGTGTACCTGTTTTTTCAGGAGGGCGTGCCGGCTTGTCCATTTTGGCAGGACCAACAGGGGGCTATCTTTTTAGCTGGCTCTTGTCGGTTGTCGTCATTGATGCGTTGAAATCCAAAATCCGAGGGTTTAAAGGCGCGGTGATCGCATCGTTTGTCGGTGGGGTTATAGTTGTTTACGCTATTGGCGTGCCGTGGCTGGCAATGTCCACAGGTATGACGCTGAGTGCGGCTTTTGTTGCAGGCGCTATGCCATTTCTGCCGGGGGATCTGTTCAAAGTCGCCATTGCGGCTTTAACTGCAGCCCGCATGCCAAAAATTTTATTTCGACAGTAAGGCGTCGTTTAGTTCTTCGCAGCCAGTCTTGAAAAAGCTGTCTGGCTGTGGGGTTAGAGCCGGTAAGTTCTGCTCATGGCGCCTTTAGTGCAGCTTAGACAATTCATATGAGGTGGATCATGGGTAAAATTATATTGGTAGTATTGACTGCGGCGCTTGGCATTTGGATGATTTATATCGCACTGCAGATCAAACAGGGGGGAAAACCCCAGTACGGCAGTATTGGCCAGCGGGTCAGATATGAAGACGCGGCCAGTCAAACCTTATTTTTGGAAAAGACAAGACGGTATCACCTGATCATAGGCCTTGGTTTTGTTGGAGTAGCCCTGGCTGTCTGGCTGATTTCAAAGCCGGCTTTGGTTCTTTTTCTCTATTTGATTTATGCGGCGGGGATCAACTTCGCCAAAGCGCACATAGAGAATAAACTGCTGGAAACAGACATGGACACGGAGGCGCGCTCATGAACAAAAATCAGGTAAAAGCTGATTTGGCGCTGCTTATTGTGACTGTAGCCTGGGGCGTGTCTTTTCTGCTGACGAAAAATGCTTTGGACGGACTCGAAACCTTCAACTTTCTCGCAGTCCGGTTTGGTATTGCGACGCTTATTTCTGCCGTTATTTTTTTGAAGGACATAATTCGAATGAGCAGAAAAACGCTTCTCCTTGGCATTGGTGTCGGTACGGTGATGTTTGCCGCCTATGCCCTTCAGACCGTGGGCATCACTATAACGACGATTTCAAAATCTGCTTTTATCACGGGCACTAACGTGCTGATGGTACCGCTGTTCATGGCGCTTTTTCTGAAGCGCATACCGGATAGGTCCTCACTGCTTGGCGCTTTAATGGCGTTTGCAGGTCTTGGCTTGATGACGCTGACCGGGGGGAGCGCTGATGTCGGCACTGCCGGCAGCCTGAATCTGGGAGATTTACTGACCCTCATTGCCGCGGCAGGCTTTGCGATCTACATCCTTGCGGTGGGAAAATATACCACACAGGTTGACTCTATCCCCTTTGCCATTGTACAGCTCGGGACAGTTGCCGTTTTCAGCGGCATAACCTCGTTGCTGTTCGAAACGCCAATTGTGCCGACAGGCAGTGAGACCTGGTTTGCCATTTTATTTTTGGCCATAGTATGTACGTCTTTGGCATTCATTGTTCAAAATGTGGCGCAAAAATACACCACTTCAACTCACGCGGCACTCATCTTTTCAGGTGAACCGGTCTTTGCGGCCATGTTCGCCTATGTAATGGTCGGTGAAGTCCTGGGTAGAAACGGCGTCATAGGCGGCGGTCTCATATTGTCCGGGATGCTGGTGGCGGAACTCAACCTTGTCGATAAACTCAAAAAACGGCAAGGATCTTCGGAGGCGGCGTAATGTTGAACCCCAATGCGGAAGAAAAAGTCGTTCTGGTAGACGAGTACAATGTTGTTCTTGGAACTATGGAAAAGCTGGAAGCTCATCAAAAAGGCCTGCTTCACAGGGCCTTTTCAGTACTTCTGTACAATGAAGCCGGGGAGATGCTGATTCAAAGGCGCGCCCTTGGGAAATATCACACGCCCGGCCTTTGGACCAATGCCTGCTGCAGTCACCCCAGAGAGGAAGAAGAGGCAATCGCGGCGGCGTCCCGGCGTTTGAGGGAAGAGCTGGGAATAGAGATCCCGCCGGAAGGCCTTCAGGTCAAGGGACATTTTGTTTATAAGGCATCCTTTGACAATGGCCTCACGGAGCACGAATACGACACTATGGTGGTCGGGCATTTTGATGGGATGGTTGAAAACTTTAATCCGGAAGAAGTGGGGGCCGTCCGCTGGATCGACATGGAGACCCTGAAACTTGAGATCAAAGAAAATCCGGAGAAATTTACGCCTTGGTTTAAGGAAATAATTAAACGTGTTTAATTAATTAGAATTTTAAGGAAAAGCAACCCAAGAATTTTGGGTTGCTTTCTGTGAATATTGACAAAAAAATTGGAAGGAAGGCGGTGTCTGACACCGCCTTCGCACCTCTTCTGCTTTGGTGGAAATTCCTTCAACCCATTGAAAATCCAGCTGGGACACAAAGTGTCCCGACTAGCTCCAAAATGGTTACAATTTGCAGAATTATATGAAAACTTGTGGTCTTTCTATAAAGTGAAGATATTATAAGATGTTGGGTAACATATGACCCGTTTTGTGATAAAATAGTGGTGCAATGTGCCTCGAAGGCTGTGTTTGACATAAGTTAAACGAACATTTGCAGAAAAGACCATCGGCAGAAAAAGGCAAAAATGATGTCGTAGGTTTGGAAAATTTCAACAAGGCTTTGATTGCTTAAACATCAAGAAACGGGGTGCCAAAATGACATGCAGCTGCAAACAGGATCCCATGGGGATTCAGGATCAAGTTGAGGATCGAGCGCTCGTGGATCTCAGTCTGATTGATCCTATCATTGAAAAGTACGGCAAAGTCAAAGGCAGTACAATCACTATTCTTCAGGGGGTTCAGGAAACTTACGGGTTTTTGCCATCTGAAACGTTAACTTACATAGCAAAAAAAACGGGCATGAAAGAGGCCAAGCTCTACGGCGTCGCCACGTTTTACACACAGTTCAGAATGAAGCCAGTCGGCAAGAATCTGATCATGCTTTGTCAGGGCACGGCGTGCCACGTTAACGGAGCGTCTGCCATTGAGAAGGCAATCGTGGAGGAGCTCGGCATCTGTGAGGGCGAAACGACAAGTGACGGTGTTTTCACGTTTACGAATGTCGCGTGTCTGGGCTGCTGCAGCTTGGCGCCGGTCATGATGATCAACGGCGAAACTTATGCGAAGCTGACGCCGGAGAAGACAGTCGGCGTACTGAGAGAACTCAGGGCAGAGGCCCAATCTGAAATGGAGGTCAGCTGATGAAGGTGCTTGTCGGCGCAGGCAGCTGCGGATTTGCAGCAGGCGCGCATAAACTGATGGATGAGCTGGATGCCATCCAGGATCTCAAGATCGACTACGAGATCACAGGCTGTATCGGCATGTGCCACCTGGAGCCTATCATGGAGGTTCATGAAGGCGGCGAGGTGTTCCGATTTGTCAAAGTCATGCCTGAAGATGTCAGACCAATCCTGGACGATTTCAGGAACTATGAAAATAACCGGATCAGCGTAGAGGATGCAGACAGTCTCGTGAAGCAGCCCCGCGTCGTTCTGAAAAACTGTGGTGTCATCAATCCTGAGGACATCGAAGATTACATAAACATAGGCGGCTATGAGGCGATTCGCAATTGCTACGAATCGAGCTCACCGGAAGCGGTCATTAATGAAATTAAAACCTCAGGTCTCAGAGGACGCGGCGGCGCGGGCTTCCCGACCTGGTTCAAGTGGGATGCGGCCAGAAAGTCACCGGGTCCAAAGAAATATGTCGTCTGCAACGCGGACGAAGGGGACCCGGGCGCGTTCATGGACCGTTCCGTACTCGAGGGCGATCCGCACACTCTGATTGAGGGCATGATGATCTGTGGTTTTGCCATTGACTCTGACGAAGGCGTCGTCTACGTCCGCGCGGAATATCCGCTTGCAATCCGCCGTCTTGAAAAGGCTATCAAGGACGCGAGAGCGAAAAATATCCTGGGCAAAGACATCTTTGGCATCAAAGGCAGAAACTTTGATCTTCGAATCAAAGCGGGTGCCGGTGCCTTTGTCTGCGGCGAGGAGACAGCTTTGATCGCTTCCCTCGAAGGTGAGCGCGGCATGCCTCGGCTGAAGCCGCCGTTCCCGGCGCAAAAGGGCTTCTGGCAGCTGCCAACCAACATCAACAACGTCGAAACTTTCGCCAACGTGCCTTGGATCATTCGCAATGGCGGCGCGGCGTTTGCCAAGTTCGGCATTGAGAGCAGCAAGGGGACAAAAGTCTTCGCGCTTACGGGCAAAGTCAAAAAAGGCGGCCTGGTGGAAGTGCCTATGGGCATGTCCCTTCGCGAGGTCATCTATGACATTGGCGGCGGCATCGTGGGCGACAGACCGTTTAAAGCGGTTCAGCTGGGCGGACCATCCGGCGGCTGTGTGCCGGCGCAATTGATCGACACGTCTGTAGACTATGAGTCCATCACAAGAACGGGTGCAATTGTCGGTTCCGGCGGCATGGTCGTCATGGACGACACCACCTGTATGGTGGATATGGCGCGCTTCTTCCTGGACTTTACCTGTAAGGAATCCTGCGGTAAATGTACCTATTGCCGCATGGGCACCAAGCGCATGCTGGAAATCCTGGAGCGCATCACAAACGGCCAGGGCAAAGACGGCGACATTGAACTCCTCGAGGAGCTCAGCTACAAGGTTAAGGACGGCTCTCTGTGCGGTCTCGGCCAAACGGCGCCAAACCCGGTTCTAACAACGATCAAGTACTTCCGCAACGAATATGAAGACCATATTTACAACAAGACCTGTACAGCGAAACAGTGCGCTGCACTGATCCGCTATGAGGTTGTTGCAGACAAGTGTATCGGTTGTACGGTATGCGCGAAGGCGTGTCCGGTCTCCTGCATCAAGGGCGAACTGCGCAAGGTCCACGAGATCGACCAGGATGCCTGCATCAAGTGCGGACAATGCTTCCAGAAGTGTAAATTCGACGCGATTCGTGTCTACTAACGGCGAAAGGAATGTGAACAAATGCCATATATCAGAGTTAATATCGATGGCCGTGAGATTCAGACCTATCGCGGCCATACGATCCTGGAAGTCGCGGCTCAGGCCGGGATTGACATCCCAACCCTGTGTCACGACGATAAGATAGAGAACTACGGCTCCTGCGGCATCTGCGTCGTAGAAGTCGAGGGCAACCCCCGCCTGGTGCGCTCCTGCTCTACGGAGATCATGGACGGCATGGTCATCAGAACCATGTCTGATCGCATACGGGAAAGCCGCAAGACGACCCTTGAGCTGCTGCTGTCCGACCATACCGGCGACTGTAAGGCACCGTGTACCCATGGCTGTCCGGGACACGTTGACGTTCAGGGCTATGTTGGTCTGATCGCCAACAAACAGTACCAGGAGGCGCTGAAGCTCATTAAAAAAGAGCTGCCGCTTCCTGCGTCCATCGGCAGGGTTTGTCCTCATCCTTGCCAGACACAATGCCGCCGCGGTCTGGTGGACGAGTCCATCACCATTGCCTGGCTGAAGTATTTTGTCGCGGACCTCGACCTTAAGAGCGGGAGTCCTTACATGCCTCCTATGCTGCCGGATTCCGGAAAGAAAGTCGCCATTGTCGGCGGCGGTCCAAGCGGTCTTTCTGCGGCATACTACCTGCGCACGCAAGGCCACGCGGTCACAGTCTATGAAGCTATGCCGGAGTTTGGCGGCATGCTCAAGTACGGTATTCCGCTCTACAGACTGCCAAAGGATGTCCTGAAGTCAGAAGTGGAAGTCATTCGCAGCATGGGTGTCGAACTCAAGCCAAACATTCGCATTGGCTCTGACGTGACCCTGGAGTACCTCAGAGAGAAGTTTGACGCGGTGTACATTGGCATTGGCGCATGGACGAGCATGGGCATCGACTGCCCTGGGGATCAGCTTGACGGTGTTATTGGCGGCATTCAGTTTCTGACGAAGTTCGCAGTCAATGAACCGATCAAGACCGGCGAGCGCATTGCGGTCATAGGTGGCGGCAACACGGCCATGGACGCGGCGAGAACGGCGATCCGACTTGGAGCCAAGGAAGTCTATACCATTTACCGCCGAACCAAGGAAGATATGCCTGCAGTGGATATAGAGATTGAAGAGGCTATGGAAGAGGGCGTCGTCTTTAAGTTCCTCCTGAGCCCAATTGAAGTTATAGGCGACGAGAACGGCCGCGTCAAACAGATCCGACTTCAGAAGATGCAGGTCGTCGGCGGCGGTGCGGACGGACGCAAAAAAGTAGTGCCTATTGAAGGCGAAGAAGAAATTTTAAATGTGGACTCGGTGATCATGTCCGTTGGCCAGCGTCTTAAAGGGGACGGCTTTGAGGAGCTTGCCCTGAACAAGCACGGCTACATTGTTGCAGATCCTGAGACTTTCATGACTAACCTGGACGGCGTCTTCGCCGGCGGGGACGCGACAAATAAAGGCGCGGACATTGCCATTGCTGCGATTGCAGAAGGCAAGTGGGCGGCGCGCGTCATGAATACCTATCTCCACGGCAACCTGAAGCCACATAAGGATCCATTCTACGTCAAACGTGAGGATCTCACAAGCGAAAGCTTCCCGGATGTGGTTCGTGAGCTTCGTCCATATATGGCCCATGAGCATCCAGAGCTCAGAAAGCATAACTTTGAAGAGGTCGTCAAGGGCTATACCGAGGCGGCGGCAGTGCAGGAGGGCAACAGATGCCTGGAGTGCGGCTGCCACGACTACTTCGAGTGCGATCTGATCACTCATTCCCAGGCCTATGACGTGAAACCTGAGCGTTTTGCCGGTGAAATGCACAAGCGCATGGACGACGACGATCATCCGTTTATCAAGCGGGATCCCAATAAGTGTATTTTGTGCGGCCAGTGCGTCAGAATCTGTGACGAGGTCATGGACAACACGGCGCTGGGTCTCGTCAGCCGCGGCTTTGACACTATTGTGAAGCCGTCCATGGAGAAAAATCTGAAAGAGACAGAGTGTATTTCCTGCGGCCAGTGTATCAGCGTTTGTCCAACGGGAGCGCTCCAGGAGCGCACGCCTATCCACAAGCCGGTGCCGGTTCGCACCACGCTGACCACGACGGCTTGCTCCTGCTGCTCCGTGGGCTGTACCCGCGACCTTGAGAGCCGCGGCGCCATGCTGCTGCGCTCGTTGCCGGTGAGCGGCGAAAACACGGTCAACGACGGGCTCCTGTGCTCGAAGGGCCGCTTTGGCTTCTCGGCTTATATCACTGAAAACCGCATTACTAAGCCAATGGTACGCAAAGACGGCGAACTGGTGGAAACGACCTTCAGAGAAGCCTTCCTCTATGCGGCAAGACGCGCCCAGAGCCTGCATCTCCTGCACGGACGCAATTCTGTGGGCATCAGCATCTCAGACCGCTACACCAACGAGGAACTCTACATGGCGAAGAAGTTCGGCGTCGAAATCCTTGGCACCAACGAAATCTTCTCCCTTGGCAACAAGAAGAGCGGTCTCAAGGACGTCCTTCCGTATGATGCCTCTCCGAACCTGCTCGACGAGCTGACCAGGACGGATGTGATCCTCTCTGTTGGCGGTGACATGATGGCGGATTACGCGATCGCAGCGCTGAAAGTCAAAGAGGCGGTCGGTAACGGTGCGAAACTGATTCACCTTAACAATCGCAAGAATAAGCTGGATGATTGGGCATCCCGCTCCATCAAGCTGGAGAATAATCTGGAGTTCCTCCGCGAAATTGCCAAGTATTTGGCGGATCACAGCGCTAAGGCAATCCGGGCAGCCGGTTTAGAGGACGTTAAGGCGTCTCTGGCTGACGTTCGCGTGTCCTCCGAAGCCGCTGAAATTGCGGAGCTCTATCTCAACGCCAAGAAGGCCATGATCGTCTATGACGGCCGTGAAATCAGCCTGGAAGGCGAGCAGCTCATTGCATCACTTTGCATGCTGTCCGGTCACATTGCGTCCGCGCGGGAAGGCTTCATCAAACTGCGCGCCAACGCCAACGGCCAGGGTCTCGTCGACATGGGCATTGACCTCGACAGCGCGTCCAAATATGCAAAAATTGCCAGCGGCGAAATCAAAGGCCTGATGGTCTTTGGCGAAGACGTCTCCGTGGAGGCCGTCCGTGGACTGTCCTTCCTGATGGTTCAGGATACCCACATGACTGAACTCGCGAAAATCGCGGATGTCGTCATTCCTGCCACAGTTATGGTGGAATCAAACGGCACGATCACTTCCGCGGAGCGCCGCATCCACAGCGTCAGTGCAGCTGTAGAGTCTCCAACGGGTCTCAGCAACTGGGAGATCTTCAAGGAACTCATGAACACCTACAGCACCAACTGCGCGGTGGAGAGCCACGAGCAGATCACTGAGGAATACAGCCGTGACATGTTTGGCTATGTTGGTTTGACCAAGGCACAAGCTGCCGATGGTCCTGTCTACTGGCCAATCGGTCAGTCGCCACAGCTCTACACTCGGGAGCAATTGGCGGCTCATGGCCGTTACGTCATCCCTCAGGAAGGCAAACTCTTCGACAACGTCGAGGAGACGAATTACCTGAAGCGACTCTTTGGCGCATTTATCAAAGAGGCGACGGCGTAAGCACGGCGTAAGCTTAAAGATTTAGGTTAAGGCAGAGGAGTTGTACTATGGCGCGTGGCGCCATAGTACAACTCCTCTTTATTTTGTGGTGTGCTGACTTAATTTATGGCGGTAAGCGCCCTATTGGTGATATAATGTCAATAACAAGGACAAATGGCAGGAGGGATGACGTGTGATCAGACTGATGGACGAAAAACTGATTGATTATTATGTTGAGAAGCTGGGCGTTATGTCGTGTTTTTCAAAGGATCTCAGGCCTCATATGACCCTGTATCAGATCGAGCGCGGGGAAGAGGTTTACGAACTGAATCAGCCGGTGACCATGTTCTACTTTTTGGCCATGGGGACGCTGAAGGTATCCTATGCACTGGATAATGGGAAAGTCGTGCTTTTAAGATTCATCAAACCCCCGGGGGTGTGCGGGGATGTTGAGATTGGCATCAACAGACCGGTGAGAACCTCTGTCAGTGCTGCGACGGATTGTCACCTGATAGGGATTCACCTGGAGGTAATTAAGGCGCAAACGGCAGAGGATTCGGTGTTCAAGGATTTCATCATCGAGAGTCTGAGTCATAAAGTTATGGCGGTGTCCAATGCCATGGCCATCAATCTGAGCTATCCTCTGGAAAACAGGTTTGCCGGATATTTGCTGTCAATTTCTTCTCAGGTCAATGACCGACGTGTTCAGGAAATTAAGACCTTTGACCTCAGGGAAATCGCGACCATGCTGGGGACCAGTTATAGACATTTGTGCCGGGTGATCAAAGATTTTTCTGACCAGGGACTTATTGAGAAGCGCCGCAGCCAGATCCTCATCAAGGACTATGGGGGGCTGGAATCCTTGTCTGCCGGGTTTTATGAGTAGCGGTGAAGGTTCAATGTGAAGTTTTAGCGGAAGTTGGTTGATTTGAGGATGCTGAGTGGATTCTCAATTTTGACCAACTTCTTTTTTGGTTAAAAGAGTGAGGGGGTTGATTAAATAACCGCGCACACCCGTGACTTCAGTCGTGGGTTTTATATAAAAAATTCAGCAAATTTCGCGTGGAAAATATTGACAAATAATTCCTCTTTTGATAATGTAAAAATATACCAAATACAGGAGGGATTCTATGAACAACGTTAGTCTGATCGGCCGTCTCACCCATGAACCAGAACTGAAATTTACCCAGGGCGGACTTGCGGTCAACAAGCTGATCATTGCGGTGGACCGTTCACTCGGTCGCGAAAAGCGGGATGAGCTCAGGCGCCAGGGCAAACCGACCGCAGACTTTCCAAGAGTCGTCGCAATGGGGAAATTGGCGGAAACCTGCCAAACGTATTTGAAAAAAGGCGATTTATTCAGCGTGGAAGGCAGGGTTTCGACCTCATCCTATGAAAATAAGGATGGAGATAAAGTATTCAACACAGATATCATTGCGTCGCATATTCGATTTTTGACACCTAACCGCGGCACAACTGAAATTATACCGGCAGAATCTTCTTCTGAAGAAGCCGTTGAGATAGCCGCATTTTAATTTACTCTGCATAGTCGGCTGCACATAGCAGAAGAGCGTCATTCGTGATTAATATTAATAGGTGGAAGTCCATTCAATTTCATTATCAAGATTTTACATAAGCGCCGGCCATCTTTTCATTCTTCGGAATGAGAGGATGGCCGGCGTTTTTTGAAAATATTGTGATGAATTCTTAACTTTTGTGTGACTTTTGACCATATAAACTTTTTTCAGATTTGTTATAATGGTTACAGAAAATTTTACCTGTGAAGGAGAACGACAACGACTATGTACGATTATCATATGCATTCTTACTTTTCAACAGATTGCGCAATCCCGGTCAAAGAAATGATCGAAGGCGCCATTGCGGCAGGCATGAAGGAAATCGCGATCACGGATCACGTCGACTACGAATACAACTCTACAGAAATTCAATTTGATTTTGACGTTGAAGTTGGACTTCAGGAGTACGACGTGATCGGAGCAGAATACGCCGACCGGATTACTGTGCGAAAGGGCATAGAAATTGGCATCCAGCCTCATGTCCTGGGTCGCTGCTCCGTGCTGGTGAACATGCATGCCTTTGACTTTGTCATTGCCAGCGTACACAACTCCGGAAAGCAAGACCTCTACAATGGCGACTTTTACAGGGACAGAACCCCGGAAGAAGCACTGCTCTATTTTTATGAAGAACTGTATCAGATGCTGAAGGACTATAAGGACTACTCCATCATTGGTCATTTTGACATAGTCAAGCGCTATAATGATGATGTCAAGGCTTTGCCTTTCGAGAAGTATCGGGAGGTCATTGCGAAGCCCCTCATGGAAATTATAAAAGCGGGGAAGGGAATCGAGATCAATTTGTCCGGCATCCGCCAAGGCCTTGGTGAGAGTCTGCCTTCTCTTGATATACTGAAGCTCTATAAAGAGCTTGGCGGGGAGATCGTCACCCTGGGTTCGGATTCCCATGTGCCGGAGACTATAGGCGATCAGTTCCGACTTGGTGTTGAGATGCTCAAAGAAGCCGGGTTTGACAAAATTTACCGATTTGAGCGCATGCAGCCTATTCCGGTGCCGCTGGAGGAACTGGAAGCGAAATATCTGGTTTAGCCCAGACTGTTTCAGATAGAGCAGGCCTGTTCCTTGAAGTCCAGGAGGTCCAGGATCACCAGGAAATCCAGGAAATCCAGGAAATATAGGGTCCCGCCGTGGCGTCACACACATCCGACAGATTATGAAGACTATAACAGCAGGTGAGGGATTGGCTTTGCGATTTCGCAAATTATCAACGGGTAAAATCGACTATAACATGCGCATCTTCGCCATTTACGGAATTCTGTATGAGACCGCGCTGAATTTTTACAAGCCTTTTTCCGTCAAGTTTCTGGAGCGGATTGGCGGCAGCGAGCTTGAGATTGCCCTGATCAATGCGCTTCCGGGCTTGGTGACGCTGATTGCTATCCTGCCGGGTGCCCTGTGGCTCAGGCGCTCAGAGGACACTCAGCTTACGACCGCCAGGCTTATTTTATTTGGCCGATGGTTTCTGTTCGCCATGGCCTTCATTCCATTCCTTCCATCCCAGTACCGGGCGTTTGGATTCCTGGCCTTATTCACACTGATGTGCATTCCGGACGCCATCTATCAAACGAGCTACCAGAGCTTTATAGGCGTTTTGTTCGAACCCAGGGCCAGGTCGAGCGCCATAGGGATGCGCAACAAGCTGACAGTCCCGGCGCTGACGGCAGTGACACTGCTCAGCGGGAACATCCTGACCTTGGTTCCCAAAACGGATGAGCAGCGCTTATTCATCTATCAGATTTTCTTTGGACTTGCCTTCGTCTTTGGCGTGATGGAATACAAAGCCTTCAAAAAATTCAAGGTTGCAAAAAAAGACGCGGGATTTGCCAGGTCCAGCGGACGCGAGCCCCTCAAGCCTCAGGTTATAAAAATTCTAAGCAACAAAACCTTCCGGTTTTTCACCTTGTGCAGTCTTGGCTTTCACTTTGGCTGGCACATGGGATGGCCGCTTTTCAACATCTACATGATTAAGACTCTTGGCGCGAACGAGCTCTGGCTCGCGGTTATTTCGGTAACTTCTGCCATTACCATGTTCTTTGGCTACAGCTTCTGGAGCCGCCAGATCGATAAGCGTGGAAACAGTTTCGTGCTGCCAATCTGTACCTTTGGCATGGCTCTGACGCCGCTCATGTATGCTTGGTCGCCCAATCTGTATATCTTGCTGCCAACTGCCCTGATCTCCGGATTTTTTACAGCCGGGACTCTCAGCGTCACTTTGGGGGCGCTGCTGGAGGTGACACCGCAGGATAACCGGGTCATGTATATAGCGGTTTACAACGTGTTGATCAACCTCAGCCTGGCTACGGCGCCAATGCTGGGTCACTATTTCTTTGAACTCAAGGGCATTGTGTTCGCGCTTTACATGACGGGGCTGTTCCGTTTCCTGGGAACGCTGCTGTTTTTCTACAGAGACCGGCGTATTGCCCAGACAGGATGAGAGGATGGAAGGCGGGATCAGCGGTCGTCGCCCAGGACAGAAACTCGGTGTCAGACACCGAGTTTCCTACAAAAAAGTGAGGCAGAAGATGGTGTCAATCACCAGCTTAAGCCTCACTTTCGTTTTTTCTATAAGCCTTTGAATGCACATGGCATACCGGCGACGCACTTTCCGCAGACATCCGCTAAACCAAGGTGTTTAAGATGGCTGGCGTTTTCCAGGCACATTTCGTAGCACCGGTGACGGTCGAAATGGTCGAAAAACAGGGCGTTGTGCACGCAGGCTGAGACGCAGACACCACAGGAAAAGACGCCGCGGGCGCGATCAGCTTTGTAGATACAGCGCTCATGATCTGGACGGGGGGTAGGCTCAAGGACTAAGTCCGTGACAATGCTGCCCACGCGGCCGGCGCAGCCTGATTCGGTGATCAGCATGTTGTTGAGCCCAAAGGTGCCCAGCCCTGCGGCATAGGCCACGTGACGATGGGACCAGTCGCTCATGAGCCGCTCCTCATCAAAGTTGTGGGTTGCGGGCATGTTGGTGCCCTTAAAGCCCTTTGCGGCCAGCTCACGTGCCATGTGGGCGTTGATCTCGCCAATCAGTGTGTTCGTCTCAATATATGCCCGCCCCCAGGCTTCTGAACTTAGTCTGCCTGGCACATTGCTTTTCACAATGGAGGACTCGAAAGGGAGAAAATAGGTGATCACGCTGGCCGCCTCTGGGATGAAGTCTTGAGGCAGGCAGTGAGTCGGGCTGACGACGTCCTTGAAGAGCAGAAAGAGTGGATCCGATGCATCCGCATAAGCGACGAGCGGCGTCTTCCAGCGGGTCGCTGTATCAGGCCGGGCTTCGAAGTCTTTAACCAAGTTGGTGATGGTGCTTTCGATCCAGGTTTTCAAAGGGGAGTACCTCCTTTAAAAATAAACATTTATCAAAGCTAGCAGAAGTGCATAGACAAAGATGAGTGAGTACATCAATGAGTGTGCTCAATGGCGTGCGAAGTCAGCTTTGTCTAAATAGGGCGCAGTCCGTGACCGAAGTTCAGCCTTTAATCACACGCAGTGTGGTTTATGGCTGAGCAATAGGCGCCAGCCGCGAAGTGAACGTATTGTGCCCCTATAATTGAATTCGGGGACAGGTACACAGTGCGTCTTCGTACCTGACCCCAAATGTTCCTTCCAGGCTAAGCGAAAACCTTGGCGGCGACGCTGACACCGGCGCGGGCGTCACGACAAAAATCATCTGCGCCTATGGTCTTGGCGTAGCTTTCCGTGAGGACGGCGCCGCCTACCATGATCCGGATGGGTGCTCCGGTCGCCCGCAGCGCCACAATCGTCTCCTCCATGCTGGACACCGTCGTGGTCATGAGGGCACTGAGGCCCACCAGTTGAATGTTCTCCGCCACGGCTGTGCTGACGACCTTCTCCACCGGCACGTCTCTGCCCAGATCCAGCACGTCATAACCATAGCTCTCCAGAAGCACCTTGACGAGGTTCTTGCCTATGTCGTGAACATCCCCCTGAACTGTGGCCAGGAGAACGCGCCCCTTGGACGTCATAGCTTCGGAAGACTCCGAGAGCTTCGCCCGGATCAGCTCAAAAGCCGCTGTCACCGTCTCCGCTGCACGGATCAGCTGCGGCAGAAAGATCACTTTCGCCTCATACCGCTGACCTATCGCGTCCAGCGCCGGAATCAGGTGAAGATCCACCACATCCAGCGGCGGCGTGGTCTCAAGCAGCACCTTGGTACGCGCCAGAATCGCGTCTTTTTGGCCTTCCAGCAGCAACCGTTCAAAACTGTCCGCAGGCAGGGCGTTTGCCGATGGTCGCCCGCCTACACCCTGCGTACCAGCGCTCTCTGATGATCCAGCCGCAGCTGGCGCAGACGCGGCAGATACAACACCCGCAGGCGCAGTGCCTAATGCACCCGCAGAAACACTGCCACTGCCATTCGTCAATTGTCCAATCAGCGCCGCTGCATGGGCTGCAGAAGCGTGCGCTGCCGCAAGCACGGCATCCTTGGCTTCAGAATCCAGCTTCGCCTGGTCCGCCTTTTCATTCTGATAATCAATGTAGGCCACTGCGCCCTGGTCCTGATTTGCCAGTACGCGGAATGCCATCAGCGTATCCATGATGCCCTCCGCGCCCGGATCAATGATCACCGCATCCAGCCCGCTGGTCAGCGCCATGGCGAAATAGGTCCGGTTGATCAAGGCCCGGTAAGGCAGACCATAGGAGACATTGGAAAGGCCCAGGGTCGTCAGCGCCCGGGTCGTCGTCTTGACTGCCCGGATTCCCTTTAATGTTTCCATAACCGCGGCCTGCTGAGCGGAGGCCGTCAGTACGAGACAGTCGATCATCAGGCGACTCTCGTCAATACCGTAAGTGGCAGCTGTGTCAATCAGCTTGCGGGCGACAGCCATGCGGCCGTCAGCTGTTTCGGGGATGCCGTTTTCATCCAAACACAAAGCGACCACATAAGCGCCGTATTTCTTCGCTATCGGGAAAATCTTTTCCATGGAGGAAGGCTTGCCGTTGACAGAGTTGATGATGGCTACGCCGCTGTAGAGCCGGAGGGCGCGCTCCAGCACAGCCGGCTTGGTGGAGTCGAACTGCAGAGGTGCCTCGATCAAGCCATTGAAGGCTTCAATGATCTCGCTCATTACCGCAATTTCATCCACTGCGGGCAGTGAGGTGCAGACATCCAGAACTTCAGCCCCGTGGTTGATCTGATCAAAAGCTTCCTTGATCGCCGCAGAGGAATTTCCGGCCAAAAACTGCGCTTTAAGGCCTTTGTTGCCCGACGGGTTGATTTTCTCGCCCACCAGGGTGAACTTGCCCGTCAAAGCGACCTTTTGCTGGGCGGAGCAAACATAGTCCCCGCGCTCTACAGCAGGCGCCGGGCGATAATCCCCGCGCAGGGCGTTCAGCGCCTGAATAAATTCAGGGGTCGTGCCGCAGCAGCCGCCTATAATTTTAACGCCGCCCTCGACAAAGCGTTTGCCATAATCAGCAAAGGTCGCCGCATCCACGGAAAACTCCGTGCGGCCGCTGACAGAAACCGGAAGGCCCGCGTTGGCCTGGACCATGACAGGCACCTTGGCAAATGCCAGGATCCGCTGAATGATGGGTTCCAGCTCTTCAGGACCCAGGGAACAGTTGACGCCTATAGCATCGATGCCAAGGGCTTCCAGGGACAGGATCATGATTTCGGGGTCCGTCCCAGTGAGGGTGCGGCCGTCATCTGCAAAAGTCATGGTTGCGAAGACCGGCAGGTTTGAGTTTTCTTTTGCCGCCAAGACAGCAGCCCGGGTTTCCCCAAGGTCTGACATGGTCTCGATCAGGACGAGATCTGCTCCGGCCGCCACGCCGGCGACGATTTGCTCTTTAAAATACTCATAGGCACCATCAAAGTCGAGGGCACCAATAGGTTTCATCATTTTCCCAATCGGGCCCAGGTCCAGAGCAATTAAAGCTTGTCGCTCACCGCGGGCAGCATTGGCATTCTCTACCGCCGCCGTGACCACTTCTGCCACCGAATAGCCGCTGGTGGACAACTTGTAGGCGTTGGCGCCAAAGGTGTTGGTCGTGATCACGTCAGCACCGGCCTCCAGGTACTCCCGGTGAATTCTTTGGATCAGCGCCGGATCCACAATATTTAATGCCTCAGGCAGGGTTCCGGGCTTCATGCCATAGCGCTGCAGCATGGTGCCCATGGCGCCGTCAAAAATCATCAATTGCTCTGGGGCAAAAAGCGCCGTGAATGCAGCAGATAAAGTGTTATGTAGTTCGCTCAAAAAATCACATCCTCAGATTATTTTAATCGCTTTATTTTGTCGCTTCATTATGTCGCTCGATTATGTTGTTGTTTTATTATACCTCATTTCGAGGATCCTTCGGCAAAAAAAGACGCCCGCTTACCGGCGGCGCGTACACGTCTCCTTCAGCGGGCAGAGGTCACAGCTTTCAAGGCCGCAGCGGTGAGGTTTGGCCGAGGTCGTTACCTCATCCCCCTGTACCTTGGGCAGCACCCCCAGGATCGCCACTACGCTTTTCCGAGGCGTCAGAAGGTAACTGTCACTCAGGGAGACGCCAATGCGCTTGTGGGCTACCAGGGCCTCCAGAATGGCCTTCTGAATGTTTAGGGACAAGTCGCCGTAGCCGGGACTGTAGCGAAAGGTCAAATCACCTGCCCGGCTGCGGATTTCGGCTTCGCATTTGTCGCACCAGGCCTCCGTCAGGGCGGAGGCACAGGCGTCCGCGATCAGGCCGGCGGTAGGGGACAGGTGGCTCTTCAAAGTGATGAGGCGCTCCGCCTGGGGTCCCAGGGTGCAGGCCATGAGATAAACGGTGTCACAGGGTGCCAGAAGTTTAGCGATGTCCTTTCCGAGAAGCGGCTCCGAGAGCCCTTGGAGCCAGATCCCCTCAGTTGTCTTCTTTTCGACGGGGAAGGGGTTATAAATCCATCGGCCAACCAGTTTTGATTCAAGCTCTGACGAGAGCGCCTCGACTTCAGAGAGGGTCTGGGGGTCGGCCTTTTCGGTCTCGCGGATGCCCAGGTACCGCAGAACTTCGTCGCGGTTGATCACACTATCCCTCTTTTCTGGTGCTGAGGGCCTTGCGGATGGAGCCAATGCTCTCCATGATGCGGCGGGTCGGCTCTGGACGGTTCATGGTGTAGAGATGGATGCCGTCGACGCTGCCGCTGGACATGAGATCGATGATCTGGTCGACCGCGTAGGCGATGCCGGCTTCCTGGAGGGCCTCCGGGTTGTGCTCATATTTGTCGAGGATGCGCATGAACTTTGGCGGCAGGTTGCAGCCTGACAGCTCCTGGATCTTCTTGATCTGATGGATGTTGAGGACGGGGAGGATGCCGGCCAGGACTGGGGTCTTGATGCCGAGGAGCTCCATCTTCTCTCTGAACTGGTAGAAGAGCTCATTGTCAAAGAAGAGCTGGGTAATCAGAAAGTCGAGGCCTGTTTTGGTTTTGAATTTGAGGTTTTTGAGATCGTCAATTTTGTTTCGGGACTCAATGTGGCCCTCCGGATAGCAGGCGCCGCCAATCGAGAAATTGTCGAACT
>Ga0302251_1000200_pt1 | contig 70244 bp, 51 predicted proteins | sample AAG_RA_Gln_MG_FD_193534 | JGI IMG/M metagenome (GOLD analysis project Ga0302251, IMG submission 193534) | Enriched activated sludge microbial communities from anaerobic digester in WTTP, New Holstein, Wisconsin, United States - AAG_RA_Gln | ecosystem: Engineered > Bioreactor > Anaerobic >... | reverse complement strand
GAGCACTATTTTTCGTCACTACTTTTGCAATTTCAAAATGTCAAGTGAGTATCCATGAGGAAATTTCATCCCGGGAGTCTCAAAAATCGCTTAAAATTTCTAAAGGTCGCGGAAGTTGGGTTAGTACTTTTGAACACGCCGCTCCAAAAGCCATCATAACGGTTATTCTGCTAAACTTCCTGAATGACTTCCTGACGGCTGTCGTATGGCACGGCACAATGTTCTTTCTGACTGTCAGTCTGCAGATTTTCCGCCCTTTCAACCTCGAAATGCTCCTCGCCCCAATCTTCTTGACTGTCCTGTAGCTTTTTTTCAACTGTTTAATGGCAGCGGGATAGTGCCGGAAAAGCTCTTCCATGAGAATTTCCGCTTTGATCTGACTGCATGCATGGAGTTCTACAACAGATTTCTTTCCTTACCTGGGGCAGAGAGCAGTGCCAGAGCTGCTCAAAGTTATAATGGCTTATGTAGAGAAGGATATTGCCCGGAGAGCCTGAATTTACATTTCAATATAGAAGTGGCAGGGAGGATCTGTTGAAGTCTGTAATTCCCCTCACATTTACTCTCAACGACAATGTTGTAAGCGACAGTGTCCCTGAAGACAGAACGCTCCTCTGGTATCTCAGAGAGAAGCGGGGTATGACTGGCACAAAGTGCGGATGCGGGAAGGGGCACTGCGGGACATGCACAGTTCTGCTCGACGGGAAGCCTGTCCGCTCCTGCATTGTCAGGCTAGGCTCGGCGCAGATGCATAATGCTGTTATAGAGACCATTGAAGGGCTCAGCAGCCCGGATGGCACACTCCACCCCATTCAACAGGCCTTTGTCGACAACGGAGCAATTCAGTGCGGATTCTGCACACCTGCAATGATCATGTCCACGAAGGCGCTTCTCCGGGAGAATCCTTCACCTGATGACAGAGAGATCAGGTCTCACTTTGCCAGACACAGGAACCTCTGCCGGTGTACCGGCTATAAGAAGATTATAGACGCAGTAAAGGATGCCGCGGCAAGAATCCGGGGAGAAGCATCTTCCACACCTGACGAAGTGGAAGACATGAGCCTCAGACGTGCTGAAGCCGAAGAAAAGGCCAGGGGAAAACTGAAATACGGCAATGACATCGTCTATGAGGGGATGCTCTTCGGCAGAATACTCTGGTCAGGACGGGAGCACGCCATCCTGAAAGAGCTGGACATCAGTAAGGCCGAGTCGACTCCAGGCGTCAATGCGGTTGTTACTTACCTTGATATCGGAGGCACTAATACAATCGGCTCCATTGAGAGGGATCAGCCTGCTCTTGTTGCTGTGGGAGGAAAGACACGCTTCCCGGGAGACCCTTTAGCCTGCGTCTTTGCAGAGAGTGAAGAGGCTGCTGCAGAAGCGTGCTCCAGAATTCTCGCGGTCTTTGATGATCTTGTTCCTGTCAGGACCGTTGAGGATGCAATGCTTCCCGGAGCGCCTCTCATCCATGAAGACAGGGAGAACAACCTTTTCCGCCACGTCAGGCTCGAGCGCGGAGACATCGATGAAGCCTTCTCGCGCTGCGACGTCATACTGGAAGAGCACTTCTCCACTCCCAGGATCGAGCACGCCTACCTCGAGCCTGAGGTCGGAACAGCCCGTCCTGACGGCTCAGGCGGTGTAATTATTGAGATTGCAACTCAGGATGCTTTCGGCAACCGAAGACAGATATCTGAATCTCTTGGCATTCCTGAGGAAAAGGTTCGCATCATTCAGATTCCAGTCGGTGGAGCCTTCGGCGCCAAAGGCGAAGTCATACTGCAGATCTGTCTTGCTGTTGGAGCGTTGAAAACAGGAAAGCCGGTCAGAATCACCCTTACCAGGGAGGAATCTATTGCTGTACATGTCAAGCGCCATCCGGTAGAGATGTATTACAGGCTGGGAGCTGACAGGGAAGGAAAGCTGCAGGCCCTCGACGTATCTCTTGTTACCGACAAGGGCGCCTATGCCTCCTGCGGCACCGAGATAATTCAGAATATGGCCATCTTTTCAGCTGGCCCCTACTTTATCCCCAGTATAAGGATTGACGGAAAAAGCTGGTATACAACCACAGTGCCGTCTGGAGCAATGAGAGGCTTTGGCGCCAACCAGGTTACCTTTGCAATGGAATCGATGATGGATATGATGGCCGGAAAGCTTTCACTCGACCCCATCGAGATGAGGATTCAGAACGCCCTGAGACCTGGACTCCCCACTGCTGCTGATCATATCATCGAGCCTGGCATGCTCGGCGTCGTTGAGACACTCGAAGCGCTCAGAGACGCTCTTGAGGCGACTCCTCCTCCCTGCCCTGAAAAAGGATGGAAGCTGGGCCTCGGCATCGCAAGCGGCTATAAGAACATGGGCTTCGGCCACCACGTTCCTGAGAGTGCCGGCACTGTTGTGGAGCTCTCTGACAGGGGAAATCTGACTGTCCGGATCAGCCACAACGATCTCGGGCAGGGCGCTTCGATGGGAGCGCTCACGATAGCCTCACAGGCTATGGGAATTTCTAAAGACCGGATAACCATCGTCACACCGGACACCGGAGAAACTCCGCACACCGGTGCAACAAGCGCATCCAGGCAGACTTTTCTGACAGGAAACGCCATACTGTCTGCGTGTAGAAGCCTCCTGTCTGCGATCGGCAGGGCGGCGGCAGAGCGCATTGGCATTGATTCCTGTGCTGATTTCATACTGGACGGCCCAAAGCTTACGACATCCGATTCCAGACACAGCATCCACCTTCGCGACCTTGGCATACCCCTTACTGCCTCCTTCAGATACTTCCCGCCGGAGACATCGATATTCCCGCCCCCAGATGAGAAGAGCAGGTACGGCACTACTGAGTTCAGAAGCAGAAAGACTCACTGGGGCTATTCTGCAGGCGCCCACGCCGCATGGGTTGAAGTGAATGAAAAGACCGGCCATGTCAGAGTGTTAAAGGTCATTGCCTGTCACGATGTGGGCAAGGTGCTGAACAGACGAGCTGTCGAAGGCCAGATAGAAGGCGGTGTAATGATGGGGATAGGATATGCCCTGACAGAGGAATGGCAGCTTGATGATGGAAAGATCGTGACCGACACATTTCACAAATGCGGCGTCCCTGATGCCGGAATGGCACCGGAGATAGTCTCAATCGCAGTAGAAGTTCCATTTCCTGAAGGCCCCTGTGGCATGAAGGGCTTTGCTGAAGTTACCTGCGTTCCGATAACCCCTGCAGTAACCAACGCCATATTCAACGCCACAGGCCGGCGAATTACCAGATTGCCGGCCAAACGTGAACAGCCCCCTCCCCGGCAATTCTGATATTCAACAGCGTTAGTTCTTTTGACCTGTTATCTGATAGTTCTTATTTCATCGATGGAATATATCCTGTGAGGTACCTTCTTTTAATCTCAGCTGCAGTAAAATGGAAGAGGAGGGATTCGTTGGAGATCAGTGGATTGATTTCAGATATCAGAGCTTAAACAGAGAAATTAATCAAATTTTTATTTGAAAGGAGTACTTTGTCGCTTTTTATGTTATAATAAGTCAGGGGGGGCAATCTATTCATCTATTCCTCGTTGGTATTTCTACCAGCTGTAATTGAATCATACCTTATTCAATTCCATTTTGCTCCTTATCATCAATAATACAGAAACTTGCCAGAGTCATGAGATAATAAGATTATACTCAACTCTCTGGAGGAAGTATGCTCGAAATGGAAGGTGAAAGGCAGAAGAGACTTATAAATCAGCTTGGATACCTGCAGAGAGAGATTTCAGAGCTCGAAAAATCAAAATCAAGGCTTAGACAGAATCTGAACCTGCAGAAATCCGAGATATCGAAATATAAGATTCTCCTGGAAAATCTGCCACAGGGTGTATTCTATAAAGACATCAACAGCTTCTACATATCCTGCAATCGTCAGTACGCGATGGAGCTGGGTCTTTCCGCTGAAGATATCTGCGGAAAGACCGACTATGATCTGTATCCAAGAAGAGTAGCCAGATACTATGAGGAAGCCGACAGAGAAGTGATTGCATCGGGCAGCACAGTCGAAAGCGACTATGAATTCATTCAATTCGGAAAAGAGAAGACTCTCAGAATCACCAAGATTCCTGTGCGAAATGAGAAAGATGAAATAATCGGAATACTCGGAATCTCCAGCGACATCACCGCTGCGATAAGCGCTCAGGAAGAGCTGAAAAAAAGTGAAGAGGCTTTCAGGCTTGCCTTTGAAAACGCCAAGGATGCAATCATATGGATCGATGCAGAGAAAGGCACCATAATCAGGTGCAACAGATCTGCCGAAAAGCTTGTAGAAAGAGAAAGGGAAGAGCTCATCGGATGCCACCAGCTTCTCTTCTATCCCCAGGATAAAGTCGGATACTATGAACAGCTGATAAGGAAACAGATGCAGACGGACAGCACTGTTGATGAAGAAGCCGAGATCATCACCAGCTCCGGCAAAATCGTGCCTGTCCATATGACCTCCTCTGTCACTTCAGTGGGAGGTACGCAGATTATTCAGGCAATACTGCGCGACATAAGCGAAAAAAAACGCTGGGAGCAGGAGATTCTCCGCCGCGACATCATCATGAATGCAGTGCGCTTTTCTGCAGAAAGCTTCATGAAGATTGATGTCTGGGAGAACGCTATTAACAGTATACTGGAAAAATTGGGTCAGGCAGTAAATGCAAGTCGTGTATATGTCTATGAATTGATCAACAACGATCAGGTCATGCGCCGGTATGAATGGGTCGCACCTGGAGTAACTCCGCTATGCCTGGATCCGCTTCATCAGTGTCTGGCCTGGCGTAATGCAGGCCTGATGGCCTGGGAAGAAATGCTGAAAGAAAATCTACCTGTACACGGAAATGTAAAAGACTTTCCGCCTTCTGAACGTGACTTCCTGACAAATCTGGGCGTGCAGTCTATTCTGATTGTGCCAATCCTGGTCAATGAAAAACCCTGGGGATTGATCGGATTTGTAGATTGCAGAGAAGAAAGAGTGTGGTCCAACCTTGAGATGGATTCTCTCAAAGCATCTGCGAGCGTCCTGGGTGTAGCCATTAAGAGAGGCCAGGCACTGAAAGCAATTCAGGAAAGCGAGAGCAGGTTTCACAGCATCACCCAGTCTGCGAATGATGCCATTATATGCAGTGATCTGACAGGCACCATACTCTACTGGAATGATGCAGCAGTGCGAATGTGTGGCTATTCTGCCGAGGAGATGCTTGGGAAACCCATAACCAACATCTTTCCTGTAAACACAAAAAGCTTTTATTCCGAAATCATGGAGAAGGCATCTCACAAGGATGACGCCAGTCCTGAGAAACTTGAGGAAACACTGCTTATAAAAAAAGATGGGAACACTGTACCTGTCGAGATTGTGATATCCACGTGGGACACAGGAAATGGACGATTGATTTCAACGATTGCACGCGATATAACCGAACGAAAAACTGCAGAACAGGATTTGAAAAGAATCAGGGAGGATTTCGTCACAACACTGACTCACGACATGAAAGGCCCTCTGACTGCAACACTTGGGTATCTTCACCTGCTTGAGAAGCCGCAGTTCGGTTTCATCTCTGAAGATAAAAAGGGCTTTGTCAATATGATTCGCCACAACCAGGGAGTCATGCTGTCCATGATTGAGAACATCATCGATTCATCTACCTTTGAAGTGGGCAGAATGCAGTATAAATTCTGCAGCTTCCCGCTTCTGGAGCTCATCAATGAGCTCCCCATCACTTTTGGAGCAATGGCAGTTCTGGCCAGAGTGACATTGAACCTTCAATGTCCGGATGATGCGTGGGTATATGCTGACAGAAAAGCCATCCGTAGAGTCCTGAACAACCTGGTCAGCAATGCCATGCGCTATACCCCACAGGAAGGTATGATCACCATATCAGTCGTAGAAGAAGAAAACTGCCAGAAAGTCATGGTAAGGGATACAGGAAAAGGCATCTCGCCAGAAGACATAGAGACCATTTTCCAGAAATACGGCAAGGCCAGGGGGGAACGCAGAGGCACTGGTCTTGGTCTTTATATCGTTAAGAGCTTCCTGAAAGATCACAACTCAGACATTCAAGTCGAGAGCACTCCTGGTGCAGGCTCAACATTCTATTTCAGCCTGGAAAAAGGCGCACCGCCGCACAGCTTTACAGATAAAATGCGGGATTGACTCCTGGGACAGATGAGAGTATCTGGTGAACGCAAGTGTTCAGCCAGGTGAAATATCATAGAGGCCCACGATGGCTCGATAAGAGCCGAAATCGAAGGCCTCGGAAAACCAGTGGGAATCTATATTGTTCCAGCAGTCAGCTGCCACGCTTATTTTATTGTCATTCCCTTGCTGCGGGCCTGATCCCTTATGAAGGAAAGCACCTGGCTGTCGAAAGAGTCCCTGTTCTGGCTCGACTGAGACCTGATATAGTCATCACGCTTCTTCGAAAGGTCCGAGATCTTCTTCTTCAGTTCATCTCGCTTCCTGCTCTGTTCGACTATGTACGCCTCACGCTTCGATTTATCCATTGACTGAAGCTCCTGTGGAAGCTCTGCCACACCAACCTCTTCAAGCTTTACTTTATTGTTCTTCACCGCATCGACGAGGTCGCTCTTCGATACACTGAGGCTCCTGGCATTGAACTTGGCGCGCTCAGCCTGAACGGCCGGAGCCATTGCTTCACTCTTGGCCTGGTATGCGATAAGGCTGTCCCGCTCCTTTTCCCCTCCATAAGGCACGAGGGTCTTTCCCAGCTCACTGTTAAGCTCAGCCAGCTCATTGTCCATGGGTGTGTCAACTGTCGCAACAACACCGCCTGTCTGATCTATCGAGGCGTATTTTCCTCCTGATAGAGAGCATATTTCCTTCCAGCACTTCTCAGTATCTCTGTCAGAACCGCATCTTATTGTGTTGATTATTATGTCGCGCTGCCGCGCCTCTGCGCACAGGCTTTTATAGGTGAAGTTTTCCTGGTAATCCACATGGGGAGGAGCATCGCCGACAAGGAAGATAATCCGCAATGCGTTCTTCCCTTTAGTCCACTGCATGCCGTGGAGCGCGTCATACAGGCCTTTGTTGACCGCTTCAGGTGTGTCTCCCCCTCCATCGGCTTTGAACCCCATCAGATCCTCATATACCTTGTCAATGTTGTCGGAGAGGCCGTAAACCCTGGTTACGTAATCATCACCTCTATCCCTGTAGCCGACCAGGCCTATCCTTATATATGGCCTGGGTTCTGCCGATATGATGGCGTTCGCGATGGACCATATCTTCTGCTGGGCGCCAGTGATAAGCCCTGACATGCTCCCTGTCGTATCCAGCACGAAAACAACCTCAACTTTTGGAGCATTGGAGAGATCGCCTTTCTGGCCCTGATTCGTGCTCTCTTTCGGATTTTGCGATTTTGACGGGACAGGCGTCGGCGTCTCCTGCCGGATCGGCAGCTCAGATGCCGGTGAAGTCGGGGCAGTCGAAGGCGGATTGTAAGCTGGAGGCGCACTCTGCCTGCTGCAGGCGACCAGCATCAAAGCAGACAGCATCAATATAGCGATGAGCAGGAAAGCTATCCGGAGTCCCATTTTTTCATACCTCCTCAGGTGGATTGCAGGATATGGAAATATAGTAGCATAAAAGTGCTACTTATTTCTAATTTTCAAAAAATTCCACACTTTTCTTTTATTATACTCACCAGCATAACAAACTGCAGTATTCTAAATTGCCAAATGAGCGTTGATAGATGATTCCACCGGAGTCAGGCAGGCCGTTACTTTGTACACGTTCTATAACACGACAGGCCGAAGCCACTGCATACATTGAACAAGAAACTCGGTCCTGTGGGCTGTTAAAAGGTCGCGGAGTATGGTCAAATCGCCCTGGCGATTTGAGCTGCATGGTGTAATGCGTCAAGTCCGTTGGTCGGCATGACATACGCATCTCCAACTACATAGATTTCTCTGACAGTTTCTCTGATCTTTTCGCTGATTAGATCATTGCAGCAGACTCCTGTAGCCAGAACTATAATATCGAAGACTCCGATGCTCTCCTGCCGGCCGTTCCGTGTGATCAACAGCTTACCGGTATCTGAAATCTCCTCTACTATAGAGCCGGTAAATATTTCAACTCCGTATCGGGAAAGACTTTTCAACATCCAGACCTTCCGGGCTGGCTCCTCCCCAGCCCCAATACTGGGTCCTGCTTCAAGCAGAGTTACTTTTTTCCCGATGCTGCCAAGATAATTGGCTGTCTCACAACCAGTTGCACTACCGCCAATCACTGCTATGCAATTGCCGGGTACTTTCCGACCATCAAGCACATCGTGAGCAGTGAGCACACTGTTTCCATTTACCCCAGGTATGTTCGGTATAGCGGGAACACTCCCTGTGGCTATGACAACTACATCCGGAGCAATGGATTCAACTACCTCATGAGTCACATTACAAGCAAGCTTTACTGTTATATTCGGTACTCTGGAAATCTGCTTCACCCGCCAATTTACGACCCAACTGTAATCATCCTTTCCAGGAGGTACAGATGCCAGATTCCACTGTCCACCGAGCTTTTTTTCTTTTTCACAGAGAATTACCTGGTGTCCTCTGATCCCGGCGACAAGTGCAGCTTCCAGGCCGGCTGGTCCACCGCCAATTACAAGAACTTTTTTAGGGAGGTCGGTTTTTTTGATCTGCATCTGTTTTTCTCTGCCGAACTCAGGGTTTTGTAAACAGTTTGCAAAACCGGCTGTCATCTGGGTCCCAATGCAGCCTTGCAGGCAGCCGATACACTTGCGGATATCATCATCTCTGCCCTCGGCAGCTTTGTTAACCCAGTCCGGGTCGGCAATCAATCCCCGCCCTAAAGCAACCATGTCGGCCTTGCCTGAATCCAGTATTTCTTCAGCAGTCTTAGGATCAACAATCCTCTGAACTCCAATAACAGGTATCGTAACAACTTCCTTAACCGCCGCTATCTGGTCAATAATAGGAGTATGTCCATCCTCAGCTATCGGCATCATCAGGGACCAGACTGCAGGTGCAACACCGCGCCCGGCTGTGACGTGAAGAGCATCAATCCCTGATTGTTCCAGAATTCGGGCAATGTTTTGCGCATCATCCACATCAATGCATCCTCCTTCTCCCTCGGTGGCCACCATGCGGAAGATAATGGGAAAATCCTTTCCCACTGCAGCTCTGACCTTATCAACCACTTCCAGCGGAAAGCGCATCCTGTTTTCCAAACTACCACCATAATTGTCAGTACGCCTGTTAAAACAGGGAGAGTAGAACTGCTGCAGCAGAAAACCCTGCGCTCCGTTAATTTCCACAGCATCAGCTCCGGCATCTCTGGATCTTTTTGCTGCTGCGGCAAACTCGTCGCCAACAAGCTGAATCTCCTCAATCGTCATTGCTGTTGATGCCATAGTAGTTCTGGTAAAGTCCATGCCATTAAAACGCATCTGATTCGGTCCAAAAATGCCTTCAGACGAAGAAATGAGTTTTTTTCTTTTTACATAGAAAGGGAAAGCCTCCATACCGGCGTGCATAAGATGAACAGCCAGTTTTGCACCGGCTGCGTGAACAGAATCGGCCAGAGCGGCAAAGCCGGGAATATGGCAATCATTATAGATAGAGTTCATTCCGGAACCAACAGACCCATCCCTGGAAACAGCGGCAACACCGGTGATGATCAGTCCCACCCCTCCCTGAGCTATCCTTGTATAGAATGTAATCATACGTTCAGAAAGAGTATCGTCCCTGTTACCTAATCTGGTTCCCATGGGAGCAAGTGCAACCCTGTTTTTCAGTTTCATGGAGCCGATGCTTATTGGCTCGAAAATTTTCCTGTAATTTGACCGCATTGTTATTCTTCCTCCTGATCTTTTATCAATAATGTTAAACCGGCAGCTCTACTCTACAGAATGACAATACCTCCGGCAGTTGATTCTCCATATATGGCCAGACTGGCCAGATCTTCCACCTGAAGCGGGGTCAAACCGAACTCCCGCGCCATCGGAGCAATGGAGGCATAGCACATTGGACACAGAGTAACTGTGTAATCAGCTCCTGCCTCTCTGGCATCGACCAGATTCTTCTGCACAAGAGCATCTGAATAATCGGCATCCTTCTCGATGTTTCCACTGAAGAGTCCAAAGTAGCCCCGCGCTCCGCAGCATAATCGATCACCATAATCATAGCGCCTCGTAACCCGCGTAACACCTGAAAGCCTGAAGAGATCGTCAATCATTTTGTTTCTGTCACCTCCAAAGCATGAAGAACACGGCAGCTGAACTGCTGCCTTTGCATTCAGAGGCTTTATATGCTGCTCTTTATTTTTTGCTGTTTCTACCAGCCATTCAAGCAGAGAAACAGGCCTGAAACGTATCGTCAATCCTGTTTCCCGCGCCAGTTGAAGACCGTGCAGACTTTCATCGTGATAAAAAATAATCTCTTCTGCAGGGAGAGCATTTAAACTGGCAATTGCCTTTTCTATATATTGCCTCGTTGAGTGGCCAAGATATCCGTGGATCAGGCCGTGACCTAACGAATAATCCCCTCCTCCCACTATGTTCATTCCTGAGAAGAGCTTACTTGAATAGAACAGCTCCGGATTAGTATTCTCCATTATGCCTAAACTGAGCCAGGGTGCATCCTTTGCCGTTTTACGGATATAATTGCGGGCACCCTTGACAAAAAAATTATTGACAAATATGTCTATATTCTTTTCAAGCGATATTTTCTCAATTTCTTTTATATCAGACATTATACGATCTCCTATCTTCTGTAATCCAGTCAATTACACAGTTAAAACAATCCTTTTTCTTCCATCAGCTTGAAAACCATCCACGCTCCACCCATGGCAGAAGTTCCGCACATAGATATGGCCACTCCAACTGTCTCCAGAATTTCTTCCTTTGTAGCTCCTGCTTTGATCGCCAGTTGAAGATGGCCGATAGTGCATGGCGGACAGTGATCCTTAATTCCGATGGCTACAGCCATCAGGTGCTTTTCTTTTGACCCGAGGGCTCCATTTTCAAAGGCTGCTTCAACTCCCTGCAGCGTTCGCTGCCATACCTCCGCTTTTTCCCTGTCATAGTTTTTCCTGCAGGCCAGAAATTCTTCAAGCCATTTACCTTGATTTTCCATGTTCTCTCTCCTTTCTTATTGAGCGTCAAATTGAATCATATAGTTGCGGCCAAGGTCGAACATGTCCACTTTCCTGAATCCGTACCGCGTTATTGAAGCTTCGATCTCACCTGGTGAAAGGCACATATATTTTGGAGGACCGAAATTCTGATCTTCATTCCTGCACTCGATAATGGACAACTTTCCACCTGGTTTTAAAGCCCGCCTGATTTCGTTGAATATCGTACTTTCGATCTTTGCAAGACTGAAAATGTGAAGTACTGTGGATAACAGACAGGCGTCGACAGAGCCGTTTTCAATGGGCAGGGGACCGGTAATATCAGAGAGCATTGCCCTGATGTTCATAATCCCCTGTTTATCGGCCTTTTCCATGAGACTGTCAATCATGTTCCTGTTTTTATCCAGAGCATATACCAGACCCGAGCTGCCGATGATTTTTGCTGCGTGAAGCGCATAGTCTCCAGGGCCGCATCCCATATCAAGAAAAGAATCTCCTTCTTTAAGCGCCAGTGTATCGAAAACAATGTCCGGATTGTGCATATGAAAGCTGCTGCCTCCACATTTATGGCCCGGTCCAGCCTGTCCGTGCCGATGAATGCAGTTATGCGTGCCATTCCCGCAGAGATAATACATAAAGGTCTCAATTTTCCTTTGATCGTTTTCATTTATGTTGCCGTCAAAAGTCAAGCTGAGCAAAGGCTTTGAGCGTCTGTCTTCTAAACCCTTATGCAGGACATTCAATGAAATAGCTGTATTTTCATATGTTGAGGCTACCGTGATAACACCATCTATTCTACTCAGATTGCCAGCCAGAGCCTTTGCCTCTCTGTATCTGCCGAAAGCACCGGAATAATAGCCTATCGTCCTGTCTGCTATGGTTATAAGGTTATTGATGTCCGGCGCAAAGGGGCTGTTGCAGGCCAGTCTCCTTGCTATGGTACTCAAATAATCATTGAATTCTGCCAGGCGAGCCCTCATGATGCCGGTCTTTGTATTCTGTCCGTGATCGGCCACGTCTCTCCACATGAGCCACAGGTATTCACTGAGAGGTGCATAGATTACCCAGTGGCCCTGTTCTTCAAGTTCTTTAAAGATATAATTATTTAAAAAGTTATTATAAAGAATGAAAGGCTCACCTATTGCCAGAACTCTTTTCATACCATTAAAATCTTGAACTTTATCGTGAATTTCTAACGCCATATCTGCCAGATCATCTATATGAAGTCCTTTTCTATCAATCAACTCTAACAGTCTCTGGCAATAACTTTCGCGCTGCCCTGGCACAGCTGTCATTATGAGATCCCCGGCCAGCAAGCCAAGAAACAGTATCGCGGCGGTTTCTCCGGGCAGACAGATCATATCTTCAATAAAGGGGGCAAAGATGTTCGCCTTTTCGTATCCCTGTGAATCAAGGATCGTTCTTATTAAGCGATGAGCCTGCCCGTCAATTTCCGCGCCCTCAGTCTGAGGAATCAAAAAGGTAATCCCATCCGGTTCACACTCTTCGGTCTCAAGCTTTTTCAGCACATCACCGAGTAAAGCTATAAGGGAGAAATATTCATTTGTCATGGTATGTGCTCTGCCAAGTTCAATGGAGGCTTTGCTGGCTGCAGGCAGGAGGCCGACTCTTATTCCTTTCCCGGACAGTATCTTTTCGAAGATCTGTGAATACGGATACAAATTGGGTAAACATAGCGTGCCCCTGACCTCCAAATCAGCCAGGTCACTCCTCAGCTTCACATTCCTGCCATCCGGTCTGCTGAAAAATGCTTTCGAGACACCTGATTCTACAGCCTTATCGCTCCTCAGGCTGTTTACGAATGCCTCCAGCCTGGTAATGACTCCTACATCTGAAGTATGCTCATCCACCTCGACATTGAGGTAAGGCTTGCCAGCCATTATTTCCCTGAAATAGTGAGTAAGAACAGAATCCGGACCACAGCCGTGGTGAGTCAGAAAAATCGCATATAAATCGGGATGCTGCCTGATAAAATGTGCAGATTCCAATATATGCTGACCGAAAGGCCAGTACATATTCGGGTGCTGCTGAGAGATATCACCTTCCGGCAATTCATGAAACCCCAGAACTTTGTACCCCATCTCCATAAGCCTTCCTGGTATCCCCATATTCAGTATGGGATCGGCCACCCCGTATATCTTTGATACCAGGACAAATACTTTTTCTCCGGGATTCAAGTCCCTCATTACTTCATTACTGTGGCTCCTTATTCTATCTTCAAACTGCTGAAATGATTTCATTCCACAGGCAAGTGCATTGGCAGCCGCTTCCTGATCTCTGCCCAATTGTTTTGCGAGAGCCGAGAAGCTCTTCATCATGAATTCCCGGCCAAGACTGAAGGCTATAGTCGGAGCCAGCAGTTCAATCCCCCTGGACTGTAGATCCATAGCCTGGTTGATCATCTTGAAAGCAAGCTGCATATAGGCGCACCCGTAATTCTGCCTTGAATGTGATCCGGGATGGTTCACCGTGTATAGATCAGGAAAGAAGATATAATCTACTTTTTTTTCAACCAGCTCAGCGACGTGTCCATTTATCAATTTGACGGGATAACAGGTTTCATCAAGAGAGTATTCCTGTCCCAGCCTGACTGTTTCCATAGTGGTCGGCTCTGATAAGAGCACGTTAAATCCCAGTTCTTTGAAGAAAGCAGAGAACATTGGAAACATCCCGAAGGTAAACAGCGCTCTTGGAATTCCCACTGTCTTCCTGCTGCTATCCAGTGAGCCATTGTAACCGGTGAAAACTAATTCTCCTATCCTTGTGTTAAATGTCTCACTGCTCTTTTTTTCAGATACGATGCATTCCTGTCCGGCATCTTCCAGTATGGCATTCTGTCCATTGAAGGCTGTCTTCGGTGCTTCCCGCAGCATCATCTCTTCTCTGGCCAGGATCGCTGCCCCATATGCGCCGGTAACACTGAAAAAGGGCGGCACGTATATTTCTTTACCTGTAAGCGCCCGAAAGGCGTTAATAACCCCCTGATTAAAGGCAACTCCTCCCTGAAAAAAAATCCTGTTGCCGATTTTCTTATGCCCGACTACTCTGTGAAGGTAATTCCTGGCAATAGAATAGCAGAGGCCGGAAGCGATATCCGCCAGCTTTGCTCCCTCTGCCAGACATGCCGCAACACTTGTCTCAATGAATACCGTGCATCTTTCTCCCAGGTTGACCGGGTTGTTGCTGCTCAGGGCAAGATCGCCAAAATCACCTATCGGGATGCTGAACTTGTTCGCCTGCTCCTCAATAAATGAACCGGTTCCTGCCGCACAGATCTTGTTCATATGAAAATCACTTATCGCGCCTTCAGCCAGACTTATATATTTTGAATCCTGCCCTCCTATTTCAAAGATCGTATCCACACTGGGGTCTATTGTGACCGCTGCCTTTGCCTGGCTGGTGATTTCATCCTTGATGACATCTGCACCAACAAGCCTCCCGATCAAATGCCGGCCAGAGCCTGTCGTGCCTGTACCGATGATCCTTATGGCATCTCCGAACTCCTGCCTGAGTGACTTCAAACCTATGCGAACAGCCTCTACAGGATTGCCCAGGGTCCTGAGATATTTGAACCAGACAATGCGGCTTTCACTGTCCATAAGCACCAGATTGGTGCTTGTCGAGCCCACATCAATACCCAGGTAGCAATCCAGGTTTCCATTGCAGAGAAGCCCGGATTCCACGTCGTGCCTGCCACTGCTGTCACCTGTTCCCATGGGCAGTAAACAGGGCAGTTGAACAGCTTTGTCAGCTTCTCCGGGCAGATCATCTGCCATTGCCGGGATGCTCAACAGTCGCTTTATATCAATGGCTGTTTTCTTATTCCTGGCTATGAGAGCCGCTCCCAGGGCTACGGTGGTGCTGAAGTGCTCCGGCACAATCAAATCGCCTTCTTTCAGGCACAACACCTGATTAAAAGCATCAACGATCGCCTTATTGTACGCCACACCACCGACAAATACCATTGGTTTTATCTGGGTGAGTTTTTTCATAACTGATGTACTGTAGTTTCTTACCATTGCATAAGCAAGTCCCTGCAGGATATCTTCCACGGGCACTCCCTCCTGCTGATGATGGGTAATATCTGTCTTGGCAAAGACACTGCAACGGCCGGCGATTCGAGGTATGGATCGACTCTTCCTGGCATAGAGGGCATATTCTTCCAGTTTCAGGCCTAATCTGGATACCTGCTCCTCTATGAAAGACCCTGTTCCGGCAGAGCAATCAGAGTTCATGGATACCTTTATACGCGATCTGTCACCATCGCTTAATCCGGTTATGTATTTGGCACTCTGGCTGCCAATCTCGATAATTGATCCAATCCTTTTATCTGTATTTAGGCAGCCTTCGACTAATGCCGCTACTTCATTGACGAATTCGGACAGTCCGCTTCGCGCCAGGAATCTGCTTCCACTCCCCGTCACGGCACCATATTCAATTTCTCCAGCATCATAACCGCAAAGCAGGTCATGTAGAGATTTACTCAACGTTTCCCTGATTTTTCCCTTATGCAATAGATAGCTTTGATAGATCACCTTACCTTTTCCATCAATCATTAACAGTTTTATCGATGAATACCCTATGTCTACGCCTAAACTGTACATTTTTTTCTATTCCTTTCGTTCACAAATTATTGAATGCAGATTAGTGCCGCTAAAATGGGATTCTATTATTAAGCTACTTAACTATTTTTGCAAAAAAATTATCCTCACTCTCATTGTCCGACCAGGTAGTCGCAGCACTTGCGTTAATATAAGACAGTGCCGCTTTCGTTGAGATTTTATATTCTGATTTGATTCCCACGATCATATAATAAAGCAACTTAACTATTTTGTCAAGGAAAAATAGGGACAGACTCGAATATTAACATTCTGGACATTGCTTCCGACCAATCCTGGCAGAAAGGTCATTGTCCTGATGTAATCAGGATATTGACGAGCAGGATTACCAAAAGACTCGGGGTGTCAACGATGCAATCCTCAAAGCACCACATATCTCACAGGGTTTCCGCACCATTTCAGGAACTTTTCGAAGTCGCTGAACGAGAGGCCCGGAGTTGCAGTGTTATCATTAGGGTGGAAGCTCACGCGGTCAGACTGAGCCATCGTCTTATCGAGCACGACCTGCACCTCTTAGAGCCCACATTTCCTTTGTGCTGCCTCTGGAAAGGGCCGTTGAAGCTCATTACCTGCCAGGCTCTCACTATCTTGGGAAGCTCGCTCTCCAGGTCTCTGGATCTCAGCAATCATAGAGCGCTTTTGTTATTCACGCAATCTCAGAGATCAGACCCGCTTCCTGACTTCAGATATGCTGTGTAGTTCACGTTGTGATGCTTCTCTATGAAAAAGCGGAACTTCTGTACACTGCTCCTCCTCAGATATCGACTGCAGACCTTCGGATCAGATCAGCAGCGCCCTTCCTGGCCCTGGCTCTCTCAGCCATATCGCAGAGCCATCGGTGAAGAGGGATCATATCCAGGTAGTATTTAAGGCAGAATGCTGGAAGCTCTTCCCTGTATAGCTCTTCCGGTATCGGCATCTCGATGGCTGCGTCAAGACCGGTATAGAGCAGATAATCGGCGCGGCTGTGCGCTTTATCAAAGCCCCTAGGAACATTGGACAGCCTCTTTTCGCCTATCTCATAGTCTCCGCTTGCCTTTACCTCCTCGACTGCCTCTTCCAGTCTTCGGCCGTACTCCCTGTGAATCACTGACTGGCGAAACTCGTCGAGCAGATAATCAGCATATACATGCATGCCTGCGGCGAGCAGTATATTGGGAGGCTCGAGATGGAAGTAGAATCCGGAGCATTCCATCCTTGGGCCCTCGCCCTCCCAGAGCCATATTCCCAGATGGGTCTTGAAAGGCGTCTTATCCGGGCTGAATCTCGTATCCCTGTGAAGCCTGAAGATAGATTTGTTGATCTTCGGATCGGCTATCAGGGCCGGCACGTGCTCCTTGAGGATGTCACCCATCGCCATTATGAATCGCCTGGCCGGCTCGACGACGTGAATGTCGTATATCTCCCTGCGCCCGTTGAACCACCCGGTCTCATTGTTTCCTTTGATCTCTGAGAAGAATGTCACCGTCTCCTTTGTAAAACCTTTGAATGTGCCTGTATTTTCCATTTTATCTCCTTATTCCTAGTGAGGGCACACCCCCATTCGCCCAGAGTGATGATTAGGATGGCTAAACATCAGGTTCCAGTCTCCGCTGCGGGCCTCATATTATTCTGACTCTTCAATTCATATCCATTGCCGCCATTTCATTTGACAACATGAGGCCTGACCGCCAATTGCAATGGCAGCAGATATCAGTCGAATCGCTGATAATTTGCAGCACGCCTATTCTCTGGCACCGTGAGATCTGAGAAACTCCGCTATTGAGTTGTGGCTGTTATCTGTCGCGACTTTCAGAGGAGTCCGTCCCTGCCTGTCTCTCACAGTCAGATCCCCTCCATTATCCAGCAGAAAGGACACCTGCTCCCTTCTGGCTATCTGGACTGCGCAGTGCAGGGGCGTCGCGCCGTCGTTGTCAGGGGCGTTTACATTGGCGCCTTTTGAAATGAGCAGCTTTGCAAGCTCTGAGTTGCCCTTGTCGATTACATAATGCAGGGGAGTCCATCCGTGCTTGTCAACTGAATTTACAGATTTGGGGTTTTTCGTGATGAGAAGCTTGAGCTTCGTTATGTCGTTCCTGTCTATCAGATCAAAGACACTATCAGCGGTAAACAGTTTCCTGAAAAAATCCATGTATCACCTCCCTCGGCGCAGCCTTCACTGAAGGCTGATTATGATGAGTCTGCTGAACAGATTTCTGCAGATGTTTATACTGCCGATATTATTATAACACGCCGGATACGATGAGTCGAGCACATTACTGATTCCTGTCATCTGATTTTCCAATAATTGCGATTGCTGCTGATTCAAAAATGCCCGATACGCCTCTTCACTGCTGAGAATGGAAGTCCCATGCCTGCCCTCTCCTGTGCTTCCCCAGTCGATATAAAGCGCGGCGTAACAACGGCCAGGAAGAGGGCTTACCAGCCAGCGATGGTAATGGCTGTTATGATCCCACCCGTCTGTAGTGATAGCGGCTATCCAGTCGAAATCTTGCTGTATCTTCTGCCGTGATGATGTATCCACTGTCCTGTCAGCTCTTCGCATCTTTCAACATCTTTATACTCACCAGCATAACGATAACGATGATGGGCTGCACAGAGAGTCAGCCTGTTACTTTGCGCATCACTGCAGGAACTGCTCTGACGACTCCTTCCGGCCGTGCGACTCTCTTTTCAGATGATGAGCGCCTTCGTGTGCCGATGCTCCGCCTATAACAGCTCCAATCACTGTGCCGATTACCGGAGGCGGCAGCATAGAGCCAACCGCTCCGCCGAGAAGCACTCCGCCCATCGTCACAGCCGCGTTCCAGAGCGGCTTTCCACTTAGCGTCCTGACCGCCCTGCTGAAAACAGTGTCCTTCTTCTCCGCATCAGGGAACAGCTGCTTATCCGGCTCAGTTATGACCGGAGGCGTGTCTCCTATGATATGTTTCGCACCGAATACAAAGCTTGATGTGGTAGGCAGATTGGCAGCCGGGTTGTAAAGAACGCTCGGTATCAGCCACTCCCTTATCTTCTCTGATTTCGGGAGAACAGTGTTGACAAGATGAACCAGGTTTGAAAAGCAGCTGTTCTGTGTCGTGTGATAAAACTCGTTCGAACGATCGGTGCAGGCCCTTTCGATGCCGTTTCTGAGGAGCTGTTCTTTCTGGCTGTCATCGAGGGAGAGCGGATATCTCAGAATCCTGTGCCCTTCCCTGCGACAGGTCTTCTGCACGACATCTGTCCAAGAGCCCATCTGATGAACGATCTTGAACTTGTTCTTCATCCCATCGACGAGGTTGAACTCCTGGCCGTCTTTAAGACGGGCCTCCACTGAGATGACCAGCCCTCTGTCAGATTGGCCTCCGGCAGTCTTCATCGCCTCATCATTGTTGAATTCAAAGATCAGAAAGGTGTGACCGGCAATCCACTCCGGCTTGAACGGCTCAACTGCAAGGTATACATTTTTAACCTGAGACGGATCGACGGTAACAGTCTGAAAGGAGGGCTCCCAGTCCTTTTTTTCAGCAGCTTCACTGAATCCCCACCGCACGTTGGAAATCTCCACTCTGCCGTCAGGCAGAGTCTTTATAAGCTCAGCAGGCATCTGCTCTTTGTTCCAGGAGCCGCATGGTGCTGAGACAAACCTGGAAAATGATGAAATCTCACTTGCATGAGTCGTGGTCTCAGCCACGTAACTATCGCCTGTATTGATATGAGCTTCTTCAGATTGAACGGCTGTCTGCCTCAGCTGAGGCAGCAATACACTGTCCAATGTCTTTCCAGAGATGGATTCCATGCAATCACCTTCTCTCTTCCATTCTTCACAACCTGCTGCCTCCTGATTATACCACAAAACAAGTCAGAAGAACACGGCATGACTGGAATAAATATAAAAGAGCCCTGAATGTCCAGAGCTCAATATATTCCTCTGCTGTGTCAGAGAATCTGTCACTGTGCAGATATGGAGTTCGTCAAGACGCAGTTAACTCTGAAGTTGTCAATTGTAAGCAGGAGCCCATGCGCGTTCTGTCGGTTGGCTGAAGACGCAGCGAATGTTATCGTCGTCGCCTCCTCTTCCTGACGGGGAGAGTGAAGAGCTCTGCAGTCCCATTCCTGCGGTGCATCGTATAGGCTCGTCAGGTGTATTGATATCGTTCATAAGCTCTTTGTAACCTTTTGACTGAGCGTCAAATACGGACTTGGGAGCTCCGTGTTTTGCGAGCGTTCTGGCCAGAACTGCATCCCAGTCCGAGGAATCCTGACTTGCTGCATACTGTTTTGTAGACTGAAGATCTGAATCTGCAGCTCTGGTTGTGTCGGAATCGCTGTCATCAGCTCCGCCTGTTGATACAGGGTCCATAAACACACAGTGGATGTTGTCATCGTCATCCTTCTTATTCACTCCGCCTGTTGATACAGGGTCCATAAACACACAGTGGATGTTGTCGTCGTCATCCTGTTTATTCACTCCGCCTGTTGATACAGGGTCCATAAACACACAGTGGATGTTGTCGTCGTCATCCTGCTTATTCACTCCGCCTGTTGATACAGGGTCCATAAACACACAGTGGATGTTGTCGTCATTGCCCTGGTTGTGATTGACCTGCTGGGCTCCGGCGTTGTCAAAAACCTGCCCGGCCGTGCATCTTATCGGCTCATCAGGCGTATTGATATCATTCATCAGCTTTCTGTAGCTGTTCACCTGATCGTTATATACAGACTTAGGTGCGCCGTGTTTTGCCAGTGTTCTGGCCAGAACAGCCTCCCAGTCATCTGAGCCGCCTGAATATTCCTGAGCTGAGCCTTCATCACCAGCGACCTGGTTCCAGGAAGAAATATCAACTGAATCTATAGGATCAAAGCTGTTGTTGTTCATCCCTGAGGGCTCTGTCTGTCCGCCTCTCTCGCCTGATGTTCTTCCGTATCTAGATTCTGTAAGAAATGATGGTGAAGTAGTTGACATCAGATTGTTGATTGACATTGTGTTTCTCCTTTTCGATTGCTTTGTTACCCTTATTCTAACGAATTACGGCAGGTCATTGCAATGCCTGTTTATTAACAGATTGTAACTTTTGTTAAAATGTCATTAAATAAAAAGAGAGATTTCTCACGAATTTTTAGATTTTTTTCAGACACATAGAACAATGAAATGATGAAAAGCCCGTTCAGTGGTAATTCATGAGAATCACTCGACAGCTCTGTCAGAAATGGAGTATTGCTCTGAATCCTCCACTTATCCGGATACATCGTTCGTTTTTCTTTCACAGGACTTTCAGAATATCGCAGATCTTGTCGATCCTGTGAAACCGCTCACTTTCCAGAGAGTCGTTGTCTACACGCTCATGAAGCCACACAGTATGATAGGGCACATAGATGCCATAACCTCCAAGATCCAGCACCGGCTGAATATCGGATTTAATGGAGTTTCCCACCATAACGAACTGGCTGGGTCTGACACTGAGGTGATCGAGCAGAACCGCATAATTATCGCTTTTTTTATCGCTCATGACCTCAATATGGTGAAAGTATCGAGCCAGACCTGAGTCTCTCAGCTTTCGCTCCTGATCCTTCAAATCTCCCTTTGTAGCAACTATCAGTCTGTAACGCGAATTCAGCTTCTGAAGAACACTCTCAACACCTTCCAGAAGCTGAATTGGCATTGCCATGAGCTTTTTACCCAGACCAAGTATCTTCTCCACAGTACAGTGGCTTACTCCTTCAGGCGATATCCTCAGCGCAGTCTCTATCATTGACAGCACAAAGGCTTTGGAGCCGTACCCGTAGAGCATGAGATTCTGCATCTCAGTCTTGTATAATTCTCTGGATACATCATCACCGGATAGATATCCGTTATAAATTTGAATAAACTCATCTTCCATGCTCCGGTAAAAAGGCTCATTGTCCCACAGAGTGTCATCAGCATCGAATCCTATTACAGTTACGCCTTGAATCATATTGTCTTCCTCACTGAAATAATGGATCTTATGTATTTTACGATCAGGCCTCTATTCCTCTTTCATTGTTGCGGAAAGCTTATCTTCAAATCGACAATCCCATGTTACTGACTGTCTTGTTCACAAACACATGACTCTGGATAAATATGTCTTCTTTTCAAGATTCCCAATATATGATATACTAGCCCGGAAAGGAGTGCAACAATTTGACACAGCTCATTTTTATTCATAAAGACGTTAACATACGCAGTTCGTTCTATGAAATCGGAAAAGAATCCGGTTTTACCGTGACAACAGCAAATTTTTATGAGGAAGTCCTGGAACTGCTTAAAAAAGTGCGGCCTGAGTTCATCGTTGTTGAATCCGGTAATGCTCAACTGTCACCGCAATTGATGATCTCCAACATCAGCCGGATCGACCCTTCGATTAAGATAGTTTTTTTCCCTGGCAACTTTTCCACTCCCGAACTGATGAAACAGTTCATGGATTGCCTTAAGAAGAGAAAGAAAGCTCAAGGTTACATCCTGATAGTCGATGATGACAGGCTTTGTGCCGATATGGAGAAGAGCTTCCTGCGGACAAGCGGGTTGACCGTGGAATCCGCATATTCCGGTGAGGAGGCACTGTCAAAGCTGCAGTTGAAAAAACCGGACATAATACTGCTTGATGTCTGCATGCCTGGAATGGATGGTGAAGTTACACTTCAGAAAATACGCGAAATCGACAGGGAAATACCTGTCATCATGACCACAGCTGTCTGCGAGGAGTCAACTGTCAAAGAAACGATCAAACTTGGCGTCAGCGGATACCTTCTGAAGCCTTTCAGCCTTGAAAAGCTTCACGAAACCATTCTGAAGTACCTTTATGGTTCGTGACTTCAAAAGCTCCGTAATATCAGTCAGTACTATCCACTCGAATCATACGACGATATCACGCTTTCATCTCTATGACTCTTCTGATGGCCTGAAGAAGCACCAGAAGCGGAAAAGGCTTGTGAATGAAAGGAATATTCTTCTCGATTATGCTGGTCAGTTGAGATTTTTCTTCCGCATAGCCGCTTGTCATCAGAACTCTCAGCGTTGGAACGTGCCTGCGCAGCCCCTCTGCAAGATCCAGGCCGTTGATATCAGGGAGCACGACATCACTGAAAAGCAGATCAAAAGCGTTGTCTTCCTGAAAGACCTCTATAGCTTCTTTAGCCGTTGCTGCCGTTTTGACAACATAGCGGTACTGTTCGAGCACCCTCTTCAGGAATCTTCTTGCCGACACATCATCCTCCACAATGAGGATTCTTTCTCCCTTTCCACGGAGTCCGGTGAGTGTTGAATCAGGCTTCTCAGCTTTTTCTTCACTTTCCTGTACCGTTATAGGCAGATAGATCTTGAAAACTGAGCCTTTGTCAGGTTCACTGTTGACTTCTATATGCCCGTCATGTCTTGCTACAATTCCATGCACTATTGATAATCCCAGGCCGGTTCCCTTCCCTGATTCCTTTGTTGTAAAGAACGGATCGAAAATATACCTCAGCACCTCTTTGTCCATGCCGATTCCTGTATCCGAGATGGTGAGACACACCATTTTTTCCGGACGATCACACGAGAAAGCAAGATTGGTGCTTTCCTTCAGCGAGATGTTTTCCGTTTTGATGGTGAGTGTCCCTCCATAAGGCATTGCATCTTTTGCATTAACCACAAGATTCAGAAGAAGCTGCTCAATATTTGCCTTGTCTGCCTTCACTTTCCACAGACCAGGTCGGAGCTCCGTTTCGATCTTGATATTCTCACTGATGATGCGCATAAACATCTTCATCATTCCATTTATTATCTTGTTGATGCTTATTACAGCAGGCATTACAGCCTGTTTCTGGCTCAGTATCAACAATTGACGAGTCAGTTCAGCTGCAGAAAGGGCGGCATCGTGAATCCCCTTAAGCTCATTGATGAGAGGGTCGGAGCTCTTCATCTTCATCAGGGCCATCTCCGAGTATCCCTGGATGGCAAGAAGGAGGTTGCTGAAATCGTGGGAGATGCCGCCTGCCAGGTTTCCTATTGCCTCCATCTTCTGAGACTGAAGGAATTTTTCTTCAAAATTTATGGTGTCGCTTATCTCGCTGTAGTTGAAGACGAACCCGTTTATTGAAGGGCTGTCCAGAAGGTTTTCAGCTGAGACCCTAAAAGAATGCCAGGAGCCGTTCCTGTCCTGAAGGCGGATGTTTTTCACAAGTAAGTTTTTACTGTTTCGGGCAAACTGCTCGAAGATCTCATTTATTTCCTTTACATCATCCGGATGGAGCCATTTCACAATGCCAGTTCCAACGCGCTCTGCCCGCCCGAAATCGAGGATCTTTTCAAGTGATGGACTCTCATAGATTATGGTCCCGGCACTGTCCAGGACCGCAAGGGTGATTGAAGTGTTTTCGATTAACTCACGAAAGCTGTCTTCGCTTTTTTTCATAGGTGTTCACCCTTCTCTTATAAACGATGGTGTTTTTTATATTAAAGCCGGATGTCTAATATATTTGCGACAGGATTCAAAAAAACCAGGAATGTAATATTTCGTCAATGAGATTGTTTTTCCTCTATAATAGTATGGAACTGAATAGCCATCTGTAATCCGACAGAGAGCGGCTTTGAGGTCGGGAGACAGAAGTGGCTGTTCTCCGGCAAAATCAGGAAAACGATCCTCAAAGCCACTGATAAAAGGTTTTTTACCGTGACTCGGCAAATCATATTTCTATTCTGTGAATCGGCGGAGGTTTTCATGAACACAAGACTGGGACTTCGCGATAACCCCATAGACGCCGTTGAAGAAGAGTGCCTTGGTCTGGATGTACATGCAAGAGCGCTCACACAGTTCGTCACCAGATGCGAGACACCAATGACAATAGCTCTCCAGGGAGACTGGGGCTGCGGAAAGACCAGTATGATGAACCTGATCAGAAACAGTCTCTCCAAGAAGAGAATAGGAATCATCTGGTTCAATACATGGCAGTATTCGCAGTTCAAACAGGAAGAAAACCTCCCCATGCTGCTTCTCTCCCATCTTGTCAACGCCATCGGCTCCACCGAATCAAAGAAATGGCTCTATGATCTATGGAATATCTCCAGAAAGGCAACAGAGGCTGCCCTGCTGGGAGCGGCGACTGTCATTGGACAGAAAGACACGGCCAAGGTGCTCACGGAAGCTTTCAACAGAGGCGAAAGCCTGCAGGATCCGACGAAAATAATATGCGGGCTCAGATCCAGGCTCGAAAAGTCCGTATTTGAAAGAAAGAAGAAGGAGAATCTGGATAGATTCGTCATCTTCATAGACGACCTGGACCGCCTGAAGCCAATCAGGGCCATCGAGCTCCTCGAATATCTGAAGCTCTTCCTCGATCTGGAGCACTGCGTATTTCTTCTGTCGCTGGACTATCACATAGTCGTGGAAGGGCTCAAAGACAAGTTCGGCTTTGCAGAGGCGGCCAGATCAGCAAAGAGTTTTTTCGACAAACTCATACAGGTCCCTTTCAATATGCCTGTCGAAAGCTATCAGATTAATCATTACATAAGAAAGCTCCTGAGCCAGACTGATATTGAATACAGTGAGTACGACTTGGCATTGTACCGCAGCTTGACGGAGAAATCGATAGGATTCAACCCCAGAACGCTTAAGAGGGTTTTTAACTCACTTTATCTGATGAGGCTCGTTGCCAATGAGATGGGATATCAGAATCAGGAAAACGGAATCACCGCTTCCACAGCTGAAATGGTGCGGATTATGTTTGGCACGCTCTGCATCCAGTTTGCCTTTCCGGGATTCTATACATTTCTGAACAGTCGCAACAGGAAGGGAAAAATAATCGAACGCTTTTCCAATTCCGACTGGATAGACGCTGATGAGTTCGATACGCTTCGAAAATCCATGTACAGGGAGCTCACAATTTCGGGCAATTCCATCGGCCATGAAATCGAGCGTGTCAGATACAAGCTGGAAAAGATAGCTCAGTTCATGAAGGTCTTTCTGAAAGCGATAAAGCTAAGTTCAAGCGAAGGAGTGGAGGAGCTGACAGAGGCCGATATTATCAACTTCATCAAGATGACAGAGTTCTCTAACATAATGAAAGCCGGAGAAGCCAACACATTTACCGAGGATTCTGGCCGATAGGGCCGCTTTATTCTCACCGGCAGAGCCGCTGTCCCGAAGCTGGGATATATGGTTCCATTTAATTCGTCGGCAGGATATTCATATCAACCGCCCGGAGAAGTGGTCAGCTGCCCTCACTTCTTCTCATAAAGTGACGGATTGGTCCTTCGAAGAGCTGGTGCTCATAGATGCACGACAGATGACCGTTTCCGCTGTCATAGAAGAAAGTGCGGCAAGACTTCATCATCGACGCGGTGCGCTCGCCGTCTGCCCTGGCGAAAACAAGGTCCGAGTCGTCCATGATCAGAAGCACCTCTGCCTTTATCGCCGATAGCGCCGATTCGAGCGTCTCGCCTCCCTCGCAGAGGTCGAAGAGCGTATTAGCCTTTGCAATATACATGTACGAGTTCGCGTCGAAATACTGCATCCTCGAATCTACAGTAGCTTCAACCTCCTTCTCAACAAGAAACCTGCCGGCGTAGCTGGTGAACGGGTCAGGGCAGTCATTGAAAGAAGGGTCGGCATAGCGCCTGCCGAAATTCTCCATTGCCCACCTGTGAGTCCTCGTCGAGGTAAGCAGTATCTTGAACGCAAGCAGAAGGCCCTGCACAGGGGGCCTGTGACCGTAATAGTCACCATTCCGCCATTCCGGGTCAAGCCTGATGGCATCTATGCCGAGTTGATTCGGCACCATTATTCCGAAAGGTCCCAGAATCGGTGTAGCACAGACTGAAATGACCTTTTCTACCATTCCCGGAAAGTGACGTGCCCACATGAAAGCCTGAAGCCCTCCCATCGAAGGCCCGCCAACCATTTTCAGATTTTCTATGCCGAGACTCCTGAGTAACTCCCGCTGAAGCCGCACCACATCCTTCAGAGTAAAGATGGGAAAAGAGGTACCATACTCCTTTCCGGTAGCAGAATTGATAGATGCCGGACCGGTTGTTATGACGTTCGGGTTATGAGCATTGATATTCGAGATCGAATCAGAGCAGATCACAAAGTAACGGTTAGTGTCGATTGCTTTCCCGGGGCCGATGAGATAGTCCCACCAGCCAGCCGCAGCATCGCTGTCGGCATATTTACCAGCTGCGTGGCTTGTTCCCGTGAAAAAGTGGCATATCAGCACAGCATTGTCTTTTGCCGGGCTGAGAGAGCCGCAGGTCTCATACCCTATCGTGACAGGAATGGACACCCCTGCACGCTCAAAACGAAAAGATTCTGATGTAAAAGACTTTTTCTGCACTATCACCTGCTGTCTGTCTCCTTCCTTGTCTCATGCATTGAATCTGGAAAGCGCTCTGGAAGCCTCTTCCCTGCTCTCATAAATATGAGGGGCCACATCTCTCTGCGCAAGAGCCTCTCCGAGTTTGAGGCGCAGGAAGGCGCTTGTCGTATAACGCGTGACGCCCAGGTAGTAGTGGTCGTAGAGATATTTCACCGTATCCATGTAATCGTCGAGAAGGTCGGGGACGATGTAGAAGTTATCGTAATTCACTATTGTAAATACCTTTTTACCGAGCGGAGAAAGCATCTTCTCGACGTGCTTCCTGATCTCCTGGATATCCTTCCTGGTTTTGACGGCGAATCCCTCGAAGTTTACGAAGAAGAAGCCCTCTTCGGCATTATAGGTGAGACGCTCTTCAAGCGGCAGGGAAAGAAGCTCCTCTCTGAGGCCCATGGGCTCGTCACGGAAGATCCTCTCGTCCATTATGCAGAGCTCTCCCACTTTCACCTGTGGGCGAAAGTCCATGCAGGCGAAAATATCACGCTCCATATCGATGCCTGGCGCTATCTCAATCAGCTCCAGCCCCTGACCGCCAAGTTTGAGCACGCACCGCTCCGTTATAAACAGCACATCTTTACTGTTTTTAGCCGCATAATCGCCGCTGAAGGTTACGTGCTCGACCCGGTCTATGAACTTTTTTGTAGTGGCTTCCTTCAGCACTTTCAGCGCTCCTTTTCCCGTATCTATCTGTAGCTTTCCTGCCGTGAATGTACCTACAAAGATCACTTTCTTCGCATTCTGACTGATATTAATGAAGCCTCCGGCACCGGCAAGACGGGGACCGAACTTGCTGACATTGACGTTGCCGGACCGATCTGCCTGCGCGAGCCCCAGAAATGCGACATCGAGACCTCCGCCGTCGTAGAAATCGAATTGATAAGGCTGATCGACGACGGCGCTCGTGTTGTAGGCGGCGCCGAAATTCAATCCTGATGCAGGAAGGCCTCCTATCACTCCAGGCTCTGCCGTAAGAGTTATCAGATCAAGGATCTTCTCTTCATGAGCGACTGAGGCGATCCCTTCAGGCATGCCTATCCCGAGGTTGACCACGCTGTTCGGGCGGAGCTCGAAGGCGGCCCGGCGGGCTATGATCTTGCGCTCGCTCATCGGGAGATGAGGAACAGACTGCATCGGGACCCTCAACTCACCGCTGAAGGCAGGGTTGTACATCTCGGCAAAGGTCTGCCAGTGATGCTCTGGCTTCGCTACTACGACGCAATCCACGAGAATTCCCGGAATCCTTACCATTCTGGGATGTAGGCTCCCCCTTTCGGCGAGGCGCTCTACCTGCACTATCACGAAGCCGCCTGAGTTTCTGGCGGCAATTGCCAGTGCAAGCGACTCAAGCGAAAGGGCCTCCTTCTCAATCGTTATATTCCCTTCGATGTCAGCTGTAGTGCCTCTCAGTATCGCTACATTTACAGGGAAGGCTTTGTAAAACAGGCACTCCTCTCCGTCAATCTCCATCAGGCGCACGATATCTTCAGTGGTGCGCTCATTGAGCTTACCGCCGCCGTTCCTGGGATCGACAAAAGTCCCGAGCCCGACCTTCGTAAGCGAGCCCGGCTTGTGCGCGCCTATGTCCCTGAAAAGATGGGAGATGCATCCCTGTGGAAGATTGTAAGCCTCTATCCTGTTCTCTATTGCCAGGCGCCCCATCGCCGGAACCAGTCCCCAGTGCCCTCCTATGACACGTCGGAGAAGGCCTTCATGGGCGAGGCAGTTCAAACCGCGCTCCTTACCGTCTCCCTGTCCAGCCGCGTAAACGAGGGTGAGATCGCGGGGCTTTCCTGTAGACTTGAAGGAATCCTCGAGGGCCAGCGCGATCTCCTCAGCGAATCCTATCCCCACAAAGCCTCCTGTGGCTATCGTATCGCCACTTCTGATAACCCTGACAGCATCTTCGGCAGTAACGACCTTTCCTCTGGCCATCAACTGGGCAGGCGTCACAGACAGCACCGGGTGCCTGTTTCTTCCGTGGTGGGCGTCGTTCTCTTTCATGATGTTTCTCCTTCATGGATATATCTATCTCCAGTCCCGAAAGACGGTCACACTTTGACAGATCCAATCACTGCTGCTTCCCGCCTGTTCTCAGAAAGTCACAGATCGTCTTCATACCGTGCTCTTCCGCAAGCGCGGCAGCTCTTTCAATCACTGACAGCGCTTCTGCCTGCCTTCCAGTCTGTCTGCAGAATGAGGATCTCTTTGCTGCCATAGAAGGCAATTATGGCTTTCTGCCCAAGCAGAGAGAGAGACGCCGCGCGGGACCACTGCTCCCATATCGGCATGGACCGCACCGGAGACAGACAGCAGCAGAAACAACAGTGATACAGAGCCGAGAAGCTTTGTCATGGAACATACCCCTTTATGCCTGCTGACAGTATTAACTTCCATCTATTATTGAATGCTCCTGTCGCCTCTCCAGCGTCTTTCAAGCATTTTGCACATGCACAATAGAAAAGCCAGTAACGGCAATGGTTTTACGCAAATGCAAAAAATATTTTGCATTTGCGTAAAAATGTTATTGACAAAACCTTCTTGCCGGTGTATACTCAGATCACAAAATCAATAGCACAGATAAGGAGGACGACAAAATGATGAATACAACCATTGACTATCTCGAAAATGTATCAGAGGTGCTGCAGAAAACCTATAAAATCTCAATCGATTCAACATCACAGTTTCAGGACAACTTTTCGCATATGCTCAAAGACATCGTGAATACCAACTCGCAAAGCATATCAACGTGGCAGACCATATGCCAGAATGAGATGCAGAAGAATATGAAGAACTCGCTGGATATGGCATCGCAATTCACCGAGTTCTGCAGAGAGACAGTTGAAAAGGGAATCGAGATTCAGAGAGGGCTCTTTGAGAAATATCATATTGAAAATGGAAAGTTCAAAGAAGAGATGGAGAAGCTCTGGAAAGACCACAGCGACCATATCGAAGGCAGAATGAAGAAGTTCTCAGAATCCACATCATCCAATCAGGAAAAGCAATATCAGGAACTGAAATCCCTCTATACCGAACATATGAAAAAGACAATGACGGATTTTGAAAAGAAGCTCAAAGAGATGAAGAAAGATAAGTAATATAAAGGCTGCCAGGCTTTCCAGCCTGGCAGCATGATTATACGACGGAGAAAAGAACGATGGAAACAACGGAAGGCGCAATAAGACTTGCAATGGACCGTGCAGACCGTCTCTACAGGATGGGCATTCTCGCATTGGAGGGCGGGCCGTCGATAAAGGTCGGCCAGAGCAAAGGTGAGACAGTGCACAGGCGCTACCGGGCTTCGCTCAGGCGCTATACTGCAATGATCTCTCAGAAATTCAGGACGCCTCTCCTCATTATCTATGCCATGGTAAACAAGCCATATATCCTGGACCTTCTCCCGGGAAGAAGCGTGATAGAGTCTCTTACATGCAGCGGGCTCGATGTCTACCTTCTCGACTGGGGGAAGCCGATCAGAAGCGACGCCTGCCGAGGGATGGAGTTCTACCTTAATGATATACTCGATGACGCTGTCGATGCGGTGCGAGAACTGTCAGGCACTGACACGATCTCGCTGATGGGATACTGTATGGGAGGCACTCTCTCGATCATTTATGCATCGCTCAATCCGGAAAAGATAAGGAACCTGATCACCGTTGCGGCGCCATTCGACTGTTCGAGCCCTGAAGGCCTCCTCTTCCAGTGGAGCCACGAAATACCTATTCACGAGGTCGCTGAGACTTATGGCAACTGTCCTGGATGGCTTCTGGCCTCATCCTTTCTCTGCCTGGATCCTCTCATCAGCGTGGGCAAGATGGAGAGCCTTTACAGAGGAATCCGCGACGATTCGTTCCTCGATCTCTTTTTTGCAATGGAGAAGTGGATAAATGATACTGTCGATCTTCCGGGAAGGATGTACACCGAGTATATGCAGTGGTGCTTTCAGAAGAATCTGCTGGTTGAAAAGGCTATGGCCATAGGAGGGCGTCACGTTGATCTTTCAGTCATCACCGTGCCGTATCTGAACATAATTGCAGAGCAGGACACCTCTGTGCCTCCATCGTCATCTGAACAGATTGGAAGATTTCTCGGAAGCACCGATCAGAAGATCATGAAATGCCCTGTCGGCCATATCGGGCTGGCTGTCAGCGGAAAAGCCCACAGAAAGCTGTGGCCGGAAGCCGGAGCGTGGATTACAGACCGCTCGTGACTCAGGTAATTACTGAAAAGGAGAATTGAAATGAACAGCTGCTATTCAACTATGAACACAATGATGGAATACTGTTCTGAGAGCGCCGCCTGGTGCTTGAGATACAGCCCTCTGGCAATGGCATTCAACTTCTGGACTGACGGAACGGCCGAGAAGATGTACAGCGGCTGTAAAAATGCCGTGTCCGACTCTATTCTGCACCTATACAGGATGCCTGGCTTCGCTGCATCGAGTTGGGAGATGCAGAAGAGCATGGCAGGCCCCTGGAAGCTCTTCGTTTCGATGGCAGAACACTCGATGAAGGCCATGAATCTTCCCACAACAGAGGATTTTGAAGAGCTGACTCTCCGGTGCGATTACCTGGAAGACAGATTGAGAGAGCTGAAAGCCCGGCTCAGAGATTCAGATTCCGGAGAGGAAAGTTCGCAGTCGCCGGCTAAGATCAGCATGGAGACTTCCGAAACTCCGGCCTCAGATGGAGAGATGCAGGAAGAGCCGTCGGCAGCAGAGACGAAAAAGCAGAAAAAGCGCAGGAAATAATCTGAAGCACGCAGCTCCGCCTGTTCATGAATGCAACAGAGACCGGGCAGCGCCGGCGGGACTCAAAACAAGAACAAGGGAGGACTGCAATGTTTGGAGATCCTTTTGCCATGAACTCCAAGATGGTAGAGCAGATGGAAGCCCTTTTCATCGAGCGCATGAAAGAGATGCTGGGAAGCTCTTCATTCCTCAGCTCTGTCAGTAAGAGCGTAGAATCTGGGCTGGAGGGCAGGAAAGAGTTCGATTCCGCAATGAAAAAGCACATGGAATCCCTCAATATCCCCACAAGAGATGATATTGCTAAAATCCTCGTCTATCTCCAGAGAATTGAATCCAAGGTGGCAGATATGGAGGAGAGTGTTGAAGATCTCTCCGATGAGCTGAAGGCTATCAAACAGGAGAGCCAGATACGGCCTGCCAGAAAAGCTGCCGTAAAAGAATCCCCTGAAGATGACACTGGTAAAGCAGAAAAGGGCAGGAAGACAGGAGCTTCTGCAGGGCGCGGAAAACCTCAGAAGAGCCCGTACCGTGCAGGCTCGTCATACCGCGGGGAAAGAAGCGCAGGCTCGTCATACCGCGGGGAAAGAAGCGCAGGCTCGTCATACCGCGGGGAGAAGAGCTCCGGCCTGCCGCGGCGCGGAGAGAAGAGCCCTCCAAGGAAGGCCGGAGGGAGGAAGAAGCGATGAACGTATTCGATACTATCCCTGAAGAAGCACGGAAGCTCCAGGAGAGGAATGTCAAATACGCTGAAATTATCGCCCAGTCCATGAAAGCGCAGGGAAAAGAGCTGGAGCGCCTGAAGAAAGAGCTGGAGCTGGCTCCGACAGAAAAGGAGCTCATCTATTCAGAATGCTCCCTGAAGCTTTTTCGATTTACCCCCAGAATGAGACATCTTCAGGAGACACCTCTCCTGATAGTGCCTTCACTCATCCTGCGTTACTACATCATGGATCTGATAAAAGGGCACAGCCTCATCGAGCATCTCGTCAACAGCGGCATCGACACTTATCTCATTGACTGGGGAGTGCCCGGCGACGAGCACGGTGAGCTTACTTTTGACTATTACATAGATACCTTCCTCCGCAGGATGGTAAGAAAAGCAGCGCGTAATGCAGGCTCAGTAAAGGTGAATATTCTGGGACAATGCCTGGGCGGAACGATGGCAGCCATCTTCACTTCTCTATATCCTGAAAAAGTAGAGAGGCTCGTATGCCTGACAGCACCGATAGACTTCAAAGACGCAGGCCTCCTGGCTCTCTGGACCAGAAAGGACTTTCTGAATGTTGATAAAGTAGTCAGCGCCTTTGGAAGGGTCATACCTGCCGATTTCATCCATTCATGCTTCCACTTTCTCGATGTGAAGGCCACCGTAGAGAGATATAAAAAACTCTACAACAACGTGCTTGACAGCAATTTTCTCTATTATTACCGAGCCATGGACACATGGCTGAACGATAAGATACCTTTCCCCGGCCTCGTCTTCAGGAAGTTCATCAAGGAGCTTTATCAGGAAAACCTGCTGGCCAGAGGTAAATTCACCATCAACGACAGGACAGTGGATCTGGGAGCCATCAGATGCCCTGTTCAGATTATAGCAGCCGAGATGGATCACGTTTTTCCGGAGATCGCCGCAAGCGCGCTGGTAGAACTCGTGAATGGCCCTGTAGACTACCGCCTCATATCTGCAGGCCACGTTACCCTTATCGCGCTCTTTCCACAGCGTGAAGAGACTTTCCGGCACATCTCGTCCTTTCTTTCAGGTGAATCTGATATCTGCTGAGCTCCTCACTATAAATGAGGTGATCAGCCTGAAGGAGAAATCCGGAGAAATAAAACAGAAGGGTGCGCTGTGTATAGAGGAGAGCCTGAAGTACCGCAGCATTCTGCAGGGGCAGATGAAAATATCCGTAAAAAGGGGGAGTATCATGACCTGAAGCTATTTATTGTGACTGTATTAATCTCTGTATTTACTATCGTTCTGCCATTAGCTGCCGCAACGGCGCAGAGCCGGACTGACACAAAAACCATGGGAGATGCGATTCTGCAGTATGGCAGATGGATGTTATCAGGAATCAGCAGAAAGCCATATATAAAGAAGCCATGCACCTGCGAGCCGAGCTCAACGCAAGGCCGAAATAATCCGGCACAGGAAGAAATGATAAAGCGAGTTAATTTAGAAAGAATACTGACTGCAAGCCATCCCGGTCTTATGATGATAAGAGCCGTCCCTCTGCTTTTTATTGCGTGTACCCTTACACTTTCCATTCAAGCCGCTCCACTGGGCCCTATGATTATAATGATTGGCAATGAATATAGAATCTATCTGACTGATGATATGACCAGTGTTCTTAATGATTATGACCCTGAATTCACGCACTGGAGACCGGGAGATTACATAGCACAGATAGCAGAAAACTACAGATACAGTCCCTGTCAGGCACCTTTCGCAGTAGTCGGCGACCTCAACGGAGATGGAGTGCCGGATGCTGTCATAGACGGACACGACAGAAAGCAGAGCAGATTGCTCTGTGTTCTCTCCCAGTGCGGTACTTTTACAGTAATGGAGATATCAAGAAGCAGGTATGCGAATCCCGGAAAGCTTGCATTTGATGTCGGATCACATAAAGAGTACGGCATCTCCAGATATATGACACTAATCAACAGGCAGACAATACAGTCTTCTCTGGAAAAAGAGCCGCTCATTCTTGAAGGAGACGCAGCTCTTCTCACCGAGCAGGGAAAAGGCTCACAGGTTCTTTATCTGAAGAAGGGTCAGTTTCTGTATTACAGAATAAGCAACTGACAACAGAGTAAATTGCTGCAGCAGGTTTATACTCATTGATGCAAGAACACTGCAATATATGAACAGTTCATCTTACCGCACGCTGTTTCCGGTTTTACTCCTGATTGCCGTCCTCTGTCTTCCTGCATCAGGATGTTCGCCATTCAAGCTAAATCCTGATGCCGATGCATTTGCACGATCGTATCTCAGCAGGATCATTGAAAAGAACTATGAATCAGTATATCAGCATTATACACCGCGATTAAGAGAAGCTGTCACTCCGGAGGAAAACAAAGAGATTCTTTACAGGCTCAATTCAGAGTGCGGCCCCTTTAAGGACTTGACTGTGAAAGAGTATTCCTTCTATACGAGAACACATCACTCTGCAGGGAAAGAACAGAAGATCGAGACAATCACCATCAATTATGAGCTTTCATATCAGGGAAGACACGCCCTCTATGTGCTGCATCTTCAGCGAAATGGTCAGGGTTTCCTGGTAGACTATTGGAAAGTTTCAACGATGAAGTATTCCCTTTTCGAGATCAATCGTCTCTCCTTCGAGGGAAAAGGAGCATTGCATCATCTGTTCCTTCTGGCGATGCTCGGCGAAGTTCTCTTCATTCTCTACATCATAGTGCTCTCAGCGCGCTCAAGTCTAAGGAGAAAATATATCTGGTGTATCCTTTCAATTGTAGGAGCCTGCAGTGTCTCGATGAACTGGTTCACAGGCAGCATTTCACTGAATATACTCTGCTTCCAGCTTCTCTTTGGAGTTACCTGGTCCTGCACCGTAAACGGCCTGGTGCTTACATTCACATTCCCGCTGGGCGCATTCCTTGCCCTGATGAAGATCAGGAGTAAAAGGACTGAGGAAGCCAATGCCCTGCAGGCAGAGAGGAACCACAGAGGCTAGAGAGAAAGAACTCAGAGGGAGTTTACGCTGTCAGTCGGGAACTGAGCAGCGGTTTTATCATGATGAAAAGGGGGCTCTGATATGGGAAGCATATTCGGGAAAAAAAGCAGCCTTGCGACCGGGCCGGTAGTCGTCCTGGAGACGAACCAGGGAGTAATAGAGATAGGACTGATGCCCTCTGTAGCTCCAAAAGCGTGTGAAAACTTCACAAAGCTTGCAGAAAAGGGATATTATAACGGCACAATATTTCACAGGGTAATCAAGGGCTTCATGCTGCAGGGCGGCGATCCTGAGGGAACAGGCAGCGGAGGAAGCTCCATCTGGGGAAAGACCTTTGAAGATGAAGTCAGCCCGAAGGTCAGATTTGACAAACCCGGCCTTCTCGCAATGGCAAACAGGGGACCCGATACAAATGGAAGCCAGTTTTTCATCACGACAGGGAAACCGGATCATCTTAACATGAAGCACACCATATTCGGTGAGGTCATATCGGGATACGAGGTGGTGCAGAAGATCGACTCCGCCCCCACTTCCGGCAAACCCCAGAACAAGCCCACGCAGGATCAGAGGATTCTAAAGGCTTATGTCAAAAAGCCTGCCGTTTAATCAGCTGAAATCATTGATGTCATTATACCAGACACGATAGCAACAGACAGGAGGAGCATCGCAGTGCAGAACCCGGAAGACGCCTTCAATGTAACCATAACCGATGAATATGTGAAAGTTGAGCATCCGGAGAGAAAGACCGAGATAGTCCGGTGGGAGGATATCAATGAAATTTTAATGATAAACACCGATCAGGGGCCATTTCTGCCCGATGTATGGCTGGGCCTGATGGGAGATCAGACTGGATGCGTGATCCCGCAGGGGTGCAAAGGATATGATGAGATATATGAAATTGTCTCAAAATATGAAGGCTTCGATTTCGAAAATGTCATCAAATCGATGTCATGCACCGATAACGAGCAGTTTCTGCTCTGGAAAAAATGATAAGAGCGGGATATTGACAATTTCTGTCACGACAGACACTATCCCGCTACAGAGTCAGATATTCACCTAGGCGATACGCCCTTTTGAGATACGGCTCAACACCGACATTCTGAACAGCACCTGCATATAATGTGCCTGTCACTTCGGCGTTAAAGCAGTCTCTGCAGACCTGAGCAATCAGGGATGTCGCATCGTCACAGAACTTTCTGAGAATCGGGGGCACAAAAGCGGAGCTCACTATGATTGCCACTCTCTTTCTTCGGGTTGTTCGAGGCTCAGGGCAGCCCTTCAAAGGGTGGGTTCCAGGTTTCGCCATCACATATGCTATTCTTTCTGTAAAGGTCTTCATGACGGCTGTCTCATGTCCATGGTTCACCGGCGTACCGAATATGTATGCATCGGCCTCATCGAGCAGCGGGTAAAGCTCCTGCATGTCATCCTGTATTATGCAACGCGCATAAGGCCTGGAAGGATCATCACGAAAGCATGTAAAGCAGTTCCTGCAGTATTCAATCTTTTTTTCCACCAGCCTTATCATTACAGACTCTGTACTGCCGCTCTGAGCCCTGGCACCTTCCAGAGCCTTTTCCATCAATGTTTCAATGGTCTTTCCCTTCCTGTAGCTTCCTGAAATGGCGACAATCTTCATATTCTTCCCCTCCCCTATTCCTGTTATTTCTTTTTCCTTGGTGGAGCATTCTTTACATATTTATCAAACCACGCAATCATCTCATAGAGTACGTGCTCTATCGACTCAACAGCCTGGTAGCCGTGGCCCTCATAAGGCAGCATTACCAGACGCACAGTTCCTCCGATCCCCCGCATTGCGTCATAGAGCTTTTCCGACTGCATTGAGACGGTTCCCGGATTCTCGTCCAGCTCTCCGTGAATCAGAAGCAGTGGCTTGTTGATCTTATCGGCCTGCAGCACAGGAGACAGCTTGATGTAGCTGTTCATGGCCTGCCACAGCGTCCGGCTTTCATTCTGAAAGCCAAAGGGACGCATTGTGTGGTTATAGGCTCCGCTTCTTGCGATTCCTGCTCTGAACAGATCTGAATATGCCAGAAGGTCTGCTGTCATCAGTGCACCGTGGCTGTGACCACCTACACCGACACGCTCCGGATCGGTCACACCTATCTCGACCGCTTTGTCAATAGCCGCTTTCGCATTGGCGACAATCTGCTCTATAAAGGTATCGTAGGCAGTCTCGCGCGGCCCGATTACAGGCATCGCTGCATCGGCAAGTACGGCATACCCCTGCAGCAGGAAGAACAGCTCTGAGGAACCTGAAAATGCTGTAAACCGCCTGGAAGAGCCCTCGACCTGCCCGGCTACACCCTTCTCCACATAATCAAGCGGATAGGCCCACAGTACTGTGGGGAGACGAGTTCCTGGCTTGTAATCAGGAGGAAGGTAGAGCATGAACGACAGAGGAACACCATCAGACCTTTTGTATGTTACAAGACGCTTCCTGATGCCTCTCAACTGAGGCACAGGGTTTGGGAACTTTGTAACAGCAGCCGCAGTCGATGTCCAGGAAGGCTCTCCGGCAGGCGCTCCTTCTACAGGTGTCTTAGCCAGCGTACGTAAGTAATAGTTGGGTGGGTCAATGGGAGATTCCCGTCTGGTTATGAAGGTTCCGGCAGCAGGATCTACCCACGTGGCAAATACCTCATAATTCTCACGATCCGAGCGAAAGAGACGCTCCTTTCCGAAATTCTGCAGGTTCAGGCGATCCAGAAACGGGCGTTCTCCTTCCGGCGACGCTCCCCAGCCGCTGAGATATACACAGCCGCTATGGGATATCACTGCATAAAAGCCGGTCGGCATCATACGCTGCACGAAGTATCCGGGATCGTTGTACCTGTCATCAGCGCTCAGTTCCCATACCAATCTGGGAGAAACTGAGCTGTCATCTGCATTGAGAACATACATCCTCCTCCACCTGCGATCTCGGTCGAAATCAGACGCAAAGACAATGCTGCTGTTTTCGACCCAGAACAGGCGTTCGAAGCGCTGCTCAGCTCTCCACAGTTCTTCCGCCTTGCCTCCTATTGGCTTCTGCATGACACGATCCCGGAACGGTACCTTTGTCTTTGGATTGCCGCCGTCCTGCGCTTCAGCCCAGACGAGTGTGGATGGAGCGTTGGAGCGCCAAGAGATGTCTCTGGGGCCGGTAATTACTCCGCCGATGGGAACCTGCTCAGCCAGAGGCTGGCTCGCTGCAGTCTCAACCAGTTCACCGGATGAAGACCAAACCTCATACTCCCTGGGGAACCGGTTGTATGCGCACAGGTATGAGTATGGTCTTTTAATACGCTCAACCAGTATGTGGCTTCCTCCCGGCGCGCGGACAACCTTGCCGAACACTGCAGGCTTGCCAAGAGGCGTGATTCTCCCTGAATTGACATCCACCATTGCCAGTTGAGAAGTTGCGTAGTAGTCAAAAAGATCTGCATCGTATGGAGTTTTCAGCACATCTCTGGCTTCATATGTGCTGCTGGCCGAAGCTACCTGAGAGCTCTCCATGATCTTAGGCCCCGGAAGAACTGCTGGCGGTGCAGGCGGTGAACCTCTGCCTGTCGGGATCAGCTTTACAAGCATCGTCCTGTTATCATGCATCCACTGAGCCGAGTTGCCCAGTATGGGATTGAGACAGACACCTTCAATCTGCTTCACCTTCCTGGCTGCTATGTCCAGCACCCAGAGGTTGACTCCATTAGAAGTCTCATTATTGAAGGCCATCATCGTCCCGGCTGCATTCCAGCGAGGCTCGACGATATGGCGCACACCGGCAGGCAGGGCAATCTTAGTCTCTTCGCCATCAGGGAACTTTCTGACAGAGAGACCGGTCCAGTAATAGATGTATCCACGCTCCGAATTGTTTCGGGGATTGATTCTTACTCCGGCCAGACGTAGCATAGGCTCAGCAAGATCCGAGATGGATGGATATCGCACCAGATCTGCGAAAACAATGCAGTCACGGTCGGGGCTCATAAGAAGCGTCGGGGGTAGCGGGGCATTCAGCACATCCAGCACAGCCTTCGGCGGCTTCTGATATTTCTGCTGCGCGAATGCAATTCCGGTAATCCATAATGCTGCCAGCAAAGAAAACACAAAGCAGAATGACATTTTCATCAAAGCCTGTTTATTCATCCTGTTCCACCTCCGGGGTATTATACTCACCAGCATAACAAACTGCAGCATTCTAAATTGCCAAATGAGCGTTGATAGATGATTCCAGAAGCTTTGCTAGTGCAATTTATAATGCGCGTTTGTATAATACATCGCCTGTCTCGTGTCTCCCGTGACGGGAGTTTCCTGAATTATCTAGTCAAAACTGTGACAGATTTTCAGGTCCTTTGGAGACACAGGCCCTGGTTTCTCAGAATCTCTGTAGAATTTCCGTAATCTGTCTCCATTAACCAGGATTTCGTGGAAATGCCGCGCAGACCCTCCTTGGCCAGAAACCTGACTTACCTTGACTTTCAAACGACTATCAAATGGCTGCCCTGAACTCAGCAACCTCTCCAACCCAACATTCCGATTGTGCTGTGAAGCGGAACTGAGTTCAACAATTCCTGGATAAACCTCTGCTATCCGCAGGAGGTAAACGCTGTCATTATAGCTTTTCTATGGAAGTTCCAAGTAATACTTCCGGCTCGCATTCAGATCCAGTCTCTCCGACTCCGCCTTTGGGAAAAGATATTAAAATTTTGTTAATATTGGAGTCTGTCCCCATTTTCCCTTGACAAAGCCTTTTTTATTGCGTATAATCGGGGTTCTCGTTACAGAGCACGATTTGTATAGAACGGAGTCACTAAGATGCACCTCAACAAGCTCAGAAATATTGGAATAATAGCACATATAGATGCCGGGAAAACGACAGTCACAGAGCGTATACTCTTTTATACAGGATATCTCAGAAGGATGGGCGAGGTCCATAACGGTGAGGCGACCATGGACTTCATGAAGCAGGAGCAGGAGCGGGGAATCACCATCGCCTCGGCGGCTATCAGTTGCTCCTGGAACGACTATCAGATCAACCTGATCGACACACCGGGACACGTGGACTTCATGGTCGAAGTGGAACGCTCACTCAGAGTGCTGGATGGCGTAGTGGCTGTATTCTGCGCCGTAAACGGCGTCGAACCCCAGTCTGAGACAGTATGGAATCAGGCACAGAAATATCGTGTCCCCAGAATTGCCTTTATCAACAAGATGGACACCGCCGGTGCTGATTTCGACCGCTGCATCACCACCATGGATGAAAGGCTGGAAGCCAATCCAGTGGCATTTCAGCTCCCCATATATGAAGGTGATGAATTCATCGGAGCCATCGATCTGATAGACATGACAGCGTTTATCTATAAGAAAGGTAAAATGGAAGAGCTGGAAATTCCGCCTGATAAGCTCGAAACTGCTGCCGAAAAAAGAACAGCTCTGGTGGAAGCACTGGCAGAATACGATGATCGTCTTCTGGAAGAGTATCTGTCTGAGAAGGACAGCTCGCCAGAGACACTGAAGAGAGTGGCGCGGCACTGTGTCATCAACTCTCTCATCACACCTGTCTTCTGCGGGGCTGCCTATAAGAACAGATGCATTCAGCCCCTTCTGGATGCAATAGTTAAGTATCTCCCCTCTCCGCTCGACAGAGGCGACATTGTAGGATGCAATATCAACGATCAGACAAAGACTCACATAAGAAGGCCGCGGGGAGGCGATCCCTTCTCTGCACTGGCCTTCAAGATAATCCACGATCCCTATGTAGGGCAGCAGACTTTTGTCAGAGTATACTCAGGCAGAATCGCCAAGGGAGATGCAGTGTTTAATCCGGGGAAAGGCAAAAAGGAGAGAATAGGAAGGATCCTCAAAATCAGCGCGAAGGAGCGGGAAGACCTGGAAGAGGCACAGGCTGGCGATATCGTAGGGCTCGTGGGTATGAAATACACTAACACAGGTGACACACTCTGCGATGTCGAGCACCCTCTGATGCTCGAAACCATCACTGTGCCTGAATCAGTAATCAGTGTCAGGGCCACCGTCGCATCACAGTCTGAAACAGAAAAACTCAATACATCACTGAGGAAGCTGGCGATGGAGGACCCCTCGTTTCATTTCCGAACCGATGAGGAGACCAGGGAAGTTATCATATCAGGCATGGGCGAACTCCATCTGGAGATCGTGCTGGATCGCCTGAAGACCGAGTTTGGAGTGTGCGCAGATGCAGGAGAGCCTTCCATCTCCTACCGTGAAACCATTACCGCAGAGGCTTCTGCCAATACCAGATATGTAAAGCAGTCCGGCGGCAAGGGACACTTTGCCCACTGTGTCATAAGGATCGAGCCAAACGCAAAGAACGGCTTCGAATTCGAGGAGCGTATCAAGGGCGGCGTCATTCCACGGGAGTATATACCGGCCATAGAAAAGGGAGTGTGCGATGCAATGGAGGAAGGTGTACTTGCCGGATACCCAGTGCTGGACATCAAGGTAGTCCTCCTTGACGGATCATATCACGAAGTCGATTCATCAGAGATGGCCTTCAGAATGGCAGGCTCGCTGTCCTTCAAGGAGGCTTTCAGAAAAGCATCTCCTGTGCTGCTCGAGCCGCTTATGAAGATAGATATCAACTCTCCTGACGAGTATCTCGGCGACATTCTGGGCGATATCTCCCGTCGCAGGGGCAAAATACTCAGCATGCGCCGATTCCGCAAAGGTTCACAGAAGATAGACGGCGTCGTCCCACTGAAGGAGATGTTCGGCTACGCCACTGCACTGCGTACATTGAGCAGCGGAAGAGCCACTTTCTCGATGGAGTTCCTGCACTATGCACCACTTCCTGCAGAGGCTGAGCGGGAAGTGATCAAAGAGCGGCAGAAAGCGGATAAACACATCTGATCCTCCATCAGTACATCAGGCATCGAATCTTCCTGAATTTTTACCGGCAAAGAAGGAGAGAGGTCCTGCTCTGAGAAATAATCTTCCTGGGCCCTGAAAACACCTGACTGGACTTTGAGTGGAGGGTAAGATGAGCTTCAATAAAGATTCAGGTGCAGGATATCCTTCTGCAGGCAGGAAACGCAGTTCTCTGACAGATAAGGACTTCGCCCGGTGGGAGGAAGAGCATCGGAAGAAGATGAGCAAAGAGGGCGATGATGAGCAGAAGGAGATCGAGAGAGTAAAAAAATGTGTATCCCTTGCAGTTAAGGGAGGTATATGCCTCCTCTGCGGAATAGCCGGAATCTCCGCATGGCCCTTTTTATTCACCACAAACCGCTATGACTCATTCCGCACCATTTTTGTGATCCCTTTCTGCCTGATAGCGCTTGTCGGGCTGATAGTGGTAATCATAGCAGGCATCAGATTCTTCTCCTCCAGGAGCGGCGGTACAGAGAGCAGATAACAGCAACAATCAGGGCAGGCACGGCATAAGAGGAAGGCTTGGATCCGCAGGTGGCCCAGCAGCACCGCCGGGCAGGCCGGACAGAGTCTTTCCGGGATCTTCGCCGCTTATCAGGATCAAATCTCCAGGAATCGATGTAAGGGAAATCCCTGCCGGAGACGTAGCACTGCCGGAAGGAAGGGCATTGTGAGGTATGCCGCCGACGGAAAGCACATTAATCTGACCTTTCTGCCTCGGAGCTTCAACAGTTCTTGACTCACCGAGTGCCTGAGCCAGAACCTTCTCACGCTCACCTTTTGACATGACAGTAAGGTTATCCCTGGAGAGAATGTCTTCGATCCAGCGATATGCTTTTTCTTCACCTACAATGGATTTATGGTTGAATGGCATCACAGCTTCTGCAACAACAGGTGCAGAATCAGGGATCTGAAGAGCGCTCTCCACGAAAAGAAGGCCATCGCTGGGACCTGTAAATTCATTGACAATACCGGGTATATCAGGAGCATTCCCTGCAAGCACGGCTACCTGTATTCCGGGATCGATAGGCGAAGCCTGCAGGCGCTTCATATAATCGCCGCCCTCGTGAATGTAATGCTCCATGCCCCTGGATTCACTCATGAAGCCTCTCCCGCCGTGATATGTCGTATACCAGTCAGGCTCCATAATCGGGAGAGGATATTTATGATCCCACCTGGCAAGAATCTGGCGCTGGCCCGGCCAGTAATCGGGGCCGTCTTTTCCGAATCCGAGGGTGTCAGTGTCAATCATTCCACCGTAGGCCAGGATCCTGTTCCACGACATCGGTGCATTCAGATGAGGGTTGTCGCCGCCGCTGAAAAGGGCATAATTTGACAGAGAGTGACGAAACGATACATCTATGCCTCCGTTAGGTGCCGCCAGAAGGAATAGCTTTCTGACATCACCCTGGTAAGGCGTCATCCATTCCTCGCGAAAATCGGAACAGTATGTCCGCACAGCCGCGCCGCCCTTACTGTGGCCCATCAGGTCCACCTGAGAGGCGCCTGTGAGGTTTTTAATGCGATCTATGGAATTTGCTATGCCCTGGGACCAGAAGAAGTTGTCGTCCTGGTTATGTGCAAAGGAGACTGCATAGACCTGATAGCCCTGATCACGGAGGTACTGAGGAAGACCCTTTCCCTCTTTATTCTCATGAGGATCCCACCAGAAAGTGCCGTCCTTGTTGGCTCCATGGACCAGCAGCACTGGGACAGGCTTCTTCTCAACTCCCGGAGGCGGATCTCCTGCATAATGGAGTAGCACATCTGAAGAGGGAGGGGTCGAGCTCCCGAAGGCGGATACAATCTCCGGATTCCTGTGTACTGCACGGGGATGGAAGTTCTGCTGCTTCAGATGTGGATCAGAGTCGTGCAGAAGCTCAGTCCAGGCTCCTGGAGTGAAGGGTACTCTTTTTACCGCATCTGCATGATGAACATAACCTGTAGAGGAAGGCCCTATCCGGGAGGTGGAGACTGGCCGGGCCATCTCAACTCTGCCCTTCATCGGCACATTCCTGAAATATATCACGGGAAATTCCGGCTCGGCGGATTTGGCAAACAGATCCAGCTGTTTCGCAGACTGCTCCTGCTGGTCCGGCAGACTTTTCCCGATCGCCGCACTGTGCATCAGATAGTTCTTTGATGATATGCCGTCCATCATTAGATGTGCTCCCTGGTCAGATACCCCGATCAGATCTGCAATTCTCCTTTTTTATGATAGCAGAGAATCATATGCCGGACAATAGACTAATTTGTTAACTTTTATCCATATTCTCCAGAAAAACCGTGTTTGAAATCCACTTTGGGAATCAGTCACAGACAAACTCAGTCCGCTTCGCTCACAACCGGAATAATGGAGGGTTTGTTTTACACTTCAACGAAATCCCGTATATTCATGATTCTGAATCCGGTTAACACTGATACTGTTGTTCATAACAGACAATGTTTCCGGAAAGTTTCCATATATTGAGGAGAAGCCATGGAAAGCCCTGAAACGAAAGAGCAGCAGGAGCCAGTGAGCAGCCATAGATTCGTAATAGAAGTAATAATCTTCATCACATATGCGGTTTTCGGGATGACCTGGGCCGCCTGCGGCTCCTTTCTGAAGGAGATAATGGGAGATCTTCATCTTTCCCTCAGCCAGGCAAGCTTCATAAGCACAAGCGTCAGCTTTGCCAAGATATTCGGCCCCGCTCTTGCCGGATTTCTGCTTGGAATGATGGGGTTGCGGTGGGCCTTCACGGTAGCCTCATTCCTGATCTGTCTGGGAATCTTCGCCCCGCTGTCTCCGAACTATCTTCTCCTTTTGCTGGCCCGCTTTGCCATGGGAATGGGTGGAGCAATGGTGGTTGTATATTTTACTCCTCTCGTGATGAAGTGGTTTCCTCCGATAGAGCGCCTTACAGTCAATGGAATCAACTTCGTCGCCATCAACACAGGCATGATGGTGGGGCTCTTTGTAACCGCTCCTCTGATGGCGGCTATTGGAAACTCCTGGAGAAATACGCTGATCATATACAGCTGTCTCAGTATTGTCATGGCTGTCCTCTGGCTTGTTTTCGGAAGAGACAGAGATGATGGGGAGTCTTCAGCAGGCAGCTCAAAGGGGTCCGGAGGAGGCACGCTTCTCGATGCCGCCAGGAACTCAATGACGTGGAGACTTGCATTTACCTATACAGGTGCGCTGTCACTTTACCTCGCCCTCTTTACATATTTTCCCACCTTCTATAGAGATGTGTTTGGCTACGGCAAGGAGAGCTTGGTAATGAAAGCGCCGGCAATAGCCATGTCGATGGGAATCCCTGCCGCCCTTATCGGTATCTATCTTGCCAGGAAAACAGGCCTCAGGATCCCTTTCCTTCGCTACAGCGGTATCCTGCTGGCTCCTGCCACTGCAGGAATGTTTGTCCTCAACAACCCGATGCTGATAATACTCTCATCAGTTCTGACAGGATTCGCCCTGTTCCTGTGGGCATCACCTTTCTTCACCATTCCACAGGAACTCCCCGGGGCAACAGCAAAGAGCGCGGGCAACATGATGAGTCTCTTCTGGTCAATATGCTATGTTGCGGCAACCTTCAATGTGTGGTTTATCGGGAAGCTGTCTGAAATGACTGGCTCAATGTCATCGGGCTTCTTCTATGCCACTCTGCTCTCCTTTACGGTGCTGATCGGCTCCTTCCTCATCCCGGAGACCGGAACAGGTGCAGAGAGCCGCCGGTAATCACAGCAGTATCTGCAGAATGTGGTGTAAATTTAAAGAAAAGTTCACATTACAATGTGAAAATAACAGCCACTTCTGTGTTATCATATGAATGTATTATTACGAAGGAGGTCTCCCATGAACTCATCATCAATATCATCAACTGGTGGTCCTCAGCAGCACAGACCCATCAAATTTGTCGATGGTGAACAGATGAAGGATGTCCATGAATGCAGAATGGATATCGCCGACAGGATTGACACAGATCACAACGGCGTGATAGCAGATAAAGAGCTTCGCGATTTTCTTATGAAGCAGGATATTCTCAGAGACCCTTCCAAATACAGCGTCGACGAAGAGAAGATCACTACCGAATACAAGGCTCACCTGGAGAACAGACCTATTATCCAGAAAGAGGCTTATCACAGCTATGATGAAGTAGTCGATGAGATGAATACGCTTCAGGCAAAATATCCTGATCTCTGCAAAATGGAATCTGTGGGAAAAACTGTCGAGGGCAGAGATATCTGGGCAATGAAGATATCGAAAGGTGCAGGAGGCGATACATCGGAGAAGCCGGGCGTCCTCTTCACAGGTCTGACTCACGCAAGAGAGCCGATGGGCATGGAAATCTGCACATATCTGATGAAGAAGATGGCTGAAGGCTATGAGAGTGATTCCGGGATAAAAAAACGTCTTGACAGCGCCGAGATATGGGTCATGCCTGTGGTGAATCCTGACGGACTCGAATATGCCAGAACTGAGAACAGCTACTGGAGAAAGAATCGAAACCCCTTTGACGGCAAAGGGGCTGAAGCCAATTTCGAGGGGAACATAGCCGGTTCAGAGAATAAAGGCGGCCCTGTAGGAGTCGATCTGAACCGGAACTTTGATGATGGCAATCCGGCTCACGCCGAGATGTACAGACCAAAAGGCGATACTCCCGGAAGCACATATGATGATGAGGGGGCCAGCGACGACCCTTATGACGATACATACCGCGGCAGATCAGGGGCCTCTGAGAAAGAGACCCAGGCATTGCTGAGCCTGGAGTTTGGCCACAAGAACATCAAGGGTATCATTGATTTTCATACCTACGGCAATATGATTCTCTATCCGTGGGGACACAGCTATGACCCTGTGGAGAACGAGGAGACATACAAAGATCTTGGAAAGAAGATGAACGCCGCCATGGGCAACAGCTTCAGGCTCATGCAGAGCTCAGATCTCTATCCGGCTACAGGCTCTTCCGAGAATGTCCACCATGCAAACAAGAGACTCACCTTCACAATTGAAGTGGGACGCTCATTCTATCCCGATGCAAAGGAGATTGAGCCTACCTGTAAAAAGCTCTTTGAACCGTGTAATACTTTTACGGACTATATAATAGAACACAAGGATCAGATACCCTGGCCGAATCCAAAAGCCTCGTAAGATTGAGAATAACGCCTGGTGAATTGACATGGCCGTTATCATCTTTTCCGACTCGGCAAAGAAGCAGAGATCGTGAGGACTGGCATTCGCAGATGACTGCGTGACCGAATTGTTATACAAACGCGCATTATAAATTGCACTATCAAAACTTCTGGAATCATCTATCAACGCTCATTTGGCAATTTATACTCAAGAGCATAAGTAATTGCAGCAAAATAATTTTACAAAGTTTTGCAGAACCTCAGTTTTCGATATACTGATCCTGAAAATTATTATGCGCAATACTATAGAATGCTGCAGTTTGTTATGCTGGTGAGTATAAAAAAAGAGTCTGTCCCCTTTTTTATGATGTCATCGGCTGCAATCCGGATCATAAAAGGATTTTATCACAATTAACAAGAAAGTGTAGTTGTGAAACCCAACAAAAACCCCTTAGCAGATGACCATGGAATATGACAACGAACAATGCCAGTTTCTCAGAATAATGGGATGCTCTGTCGAGAAAAAGGGTATACTGGTAAGCCATGAAGCGGGACACATGTCCCTCCCCTGGGATTCCATCACTCATGCATTTGCAGTCTTCTTTGAGAAGCGCAACCTTCACAAAGTCCCTCTTTTTCTGCTGCTTACCAGAGATACACATCAGTACCTTTACATAGACGGCAGCAATATCGCCGCTATGAAACTCGTCTTCGACGGCTCCATCTATCTCAGACTGCTTGCATCTAAGATGCTGGCCCATCGCAAATCATCAGATGCCATAGACGCTGAGTTTGTTGATATTGTCTCAAAAATCTGTGCCAAATTCTCATGGACCCATATAGACCGGCCGCTTCGCGATCTCATAAGGGGTGAAAGCAATGCTCTTCCGTCCTTTAAGTCTCTGGAGGGGATCAGAGATTACTGTGAAAACACAGCTAATTTATCAGGAGCTGCCGCTGCAGAAGTCACCACCACTGATGATACTCTGAAGGAGATTCAGACATTGACAGGCCCCCTGGTGACAAGAGAGGAATGGAAAGTCGGAAGTATAAAGGAGAACCGCTATGTCATAGATTCCATCCTCAAGGGCGGCATGGGTATCGTCTACGTTGCGCTTGATAATACAAGAGCTTATTATTATGCCATCAAAACCTTTCAGGACAAGTATCTCTGGGAAGAAACGGTTATCGCCCAGTTTATCAGGGAAGCTGAGATATGGGTGAATCTGGGGAAGCACAGGAACATCGTACAGGCCGAAATGGTTAAAATGATAGACGGCAAGCCGTATATCTTCCTGGAATACATCAGAGGGAAAGATCTCGAGACTGTCCTGAAAGACGAAATGCTCACTGCTGAAAAAGCCGTTGATTATGCCATTCAATTCTGCAATGGAATGAGCTACGCATTTCAGAGAATGGGCCTCGTTCATCGAGATATAAAGCCTTCAAACTGTTTTATTACAAGAGAGGGTGTGCTGAAGATATCCGACTTCGGCCTGGGCAAGGTGATGCTTGAATCCAAGGACAGGGATGCCAGCGTATCAGGCATGGGATCAGGTGATCTGCTTTCATCCGCCACCGTGGTGGGCACACTACCCTTCATGGCACCTGAACTTTTCTCAGACATGCAGAGCGCAGGAGTCAAGACAGATATTTATGCCTTCGGTGTCATGCTCTACATCATGCTTACCGGAACAAATCCCTTCTTTGACGAAGACCCCACCGAGGTAATCGACCGGCATCTTTCCCTGACACCGGATGATCCGACTTCAATTAACCCTGAAATCCCTTCCGAATTAAAAGATATTGTCTTCAGATGCATTGAAAAAGATTCTGAAGAGCGCTACGGCGATTTCAGCATCATCAGGGACGATCTTGAAACAGTCTATCATTCCATTACCGGTAAACCTTACGAATATAAGGGCGAGGAAGATGTCATAACAGAAGAGGACTGGATTAAAAAAGGAGTCTCACTCGCATCACTTGGACGCCACAATGAAGCTGTCTTCACATTCGATGAGGCAATCAAACTGAACCCGCGCTCACCAGCCAAGCTGCACAAAGGAATATCTCTCTCATCACTGGGGAACTACAGGGATTCACTGCGATGCTTCGATGAAATGCTCAGGCTCTTTCCCGATACCTGGAAAATATGGTATCACAAAGGTGATACTCACCGTCTGGAAGGAAAGTACGATGAGGCACTGGCCTGCTATAACAAGGCGCTCACCCTGACAACACAGAAGGCGCCGATTATAGGCGGAATAGGGAAAGTGATGGAAGAGCAGGGGAAGGTGCAGGAAGCACTTGAATACTACGATCAGGCTCTTGCCCACAATGAGAAGATGTCGGAAGTATGGGATTATAAAGGCTGTCTGCTGATGCAGATGAACAAGTTCGATTCAGCACAAGAATGCTTCACAGAAGCGACTGAGATCAACCCGCGCTTTCAGGAAGCGTGGTTTCACAGAGGCATAGCTCTTTATGAACTGGGCTTCTTTCAGGAATCCATCAAAGCACACAGCCTTTCTTTATCGCTTCAATGCGAGTTCATTCCAAGCCTGCTGGGCCTGGGCGACTGTTATCGGGAGCTGAAGGATTTCGGCCGCGCCATCGATTTCTACAATAAGGCGCTCCTTCTTCAGCCAGACACTCTCCCGGTGCAGCTTGCCAAGCTTCGTCTTCTGATAGAAGACAGGCACTATGAAGACTCCCTAGAGTACATCAATGAGATCCTTAAAAAGGAGCCTGACAACCCTCAGCTCATCCTGGAGCTTGTGCAGACTTTTTATGAACTGGGCATGTATGAAGACAGCCTGCAGCTTGCACAGGAGCTGGTGAAAACTGAAAAAGGGAACTGGAGACTGTCCCTGCTGATCAAATCAGCTAAAAACTGGATCCGGGAAGAGAGAATGCTGATGGAAGACATTCTCGACTGCGCCCCGCTGAAAGAGGAAGAGGTCTTCTCCGACATCAATACCCTGCTCTGCGTCACATGCGATGTAGACTACGCGCTCTCCCTTCTCGATCACTATGTTGAGCGCTCAGGGAAGACAGACGCTATGATCATCCAGGCGCATCTGAACAGCGCTCTCGGCCGTCACACCGAAGCTTATGCCGCGATAGAAAAGGCCTGTGCAGCCCATCCTGTTCCACCACCCGAAATGGAACAGCTGATGGCCGAAATCGTCAGGGCTATGAGCGGTCACACCACAGACAGGGGAGAGAGAAAGAATGCGCTCGAATGGATGCTGCTGGGGCTCGGAAAGCTTTATGAACGTTCATACGATGACGCTCTGAAGGCATTCCAGAAGTCACTGAGCAAGGACGCCTCTCTACACTCGGTGTGGTACTTTGCCGGACTGGCATTTGATAATCTGGGCCGCAGTGACGATTATCGCCGGTATCTGAATAATTTTATCCAGTATTTCCCCCACTCACCTGGTTTTTATCGTGAAATGATTCTGAGAGGAAAGGAGATCTATTCATTTGAGGAGATCGAGCTGGCCTATAAAAAATGGATAGGCTTCCTCCCTTCTGATCACCGCTCCTGGATTGCCTATCTGCGCTTCCTGATACGTTTCGGATACAATGAAAAAGCGCGCCTGGTGGCCAATAAGCTGATAGGCACCTATATCGATGACTGGATTATTCCGAGTGACAGTGATGAATTCATTATGATCTCCGGACTTCTAGAGCTCTTCATGAAGAGATACAGAAGCGCCGAGAAGACTTTTTCCGGCATACTGAATCTCAATCCGGAGGATTCAGCCGTAAAAATTGCATTGGGAAAGGCACTGGAGCTTTCAGGGAAATATCACGATGCCGAAAGTATTTACCGGGAATGTGTCAAACAGGAAGAGATCTCACTGATGGCATTATATCAGCTTTCCGGAGTATATGGCAAGATGAATCAATACGAAAAGGCACTTGAAGCAGTCAATGAAGCCCTTTCCATACGCGCAAAAATCAGCGAGCTTATGTTCAGAAAAGCTGAGTGCCTCTTCTGGCTTAAAAATTATACAGACTGCCTGGAAATCTGCTACAAGGTCATCACAACAGACAAGAGCCTGATAGCTGCCTACATCCTTCATTGTGTGGCGCTGCAGGAGAAGTCCCGCTCATCAGTTGACTTCATCTCACGGGGGATCTCATCTCATCCAAGAAACGTGACTCTGCTGAAAGCTCTGGCACTTTCATATCTTGATATGCACGACTATTTCAAGGCAGTGGCAGCGTGCGATCTTCTCATCTCCTGGAATAAAATCGATGTGGAAGCTGCCGTGGCACAGGGAATAGCCCACTACAAGACGTGCAACTTTCAGAAGGCGCTTACCTCATTCCAGAACGCAGCCGAAATAGACTTTAGAAACCCTGATATATGGCTGTTCCTTGGTGCCACTCACTTTCATCTTAAAAACGAAAAGATCGCCGAGACGCTCTTCAGACAGGCTCTTCTGATGAGGAACTCGTACACACCTGCACTTGCGAATCTGGGCATCTGTCTGTATGAGCAGGGGCGCCTCGTGGAAGCACAGCAGTGGGCTGAAAAAGCGCTCAGAATCAACCCAAATTATGGCCCGGCATGGCTGGCCAGAGCCCGATGCTGCAGAATCTACGGCAATATAGAAGACGCGCAGAAAAGCATAGAAAGCGCACTCATCTACATGCCCGATGAGCTGAAAGCGTGGGTGCTTCGCGGGATCATCGAATGCGAGAACGGCGAGACGGATCTGAGCCTTCAGAGCTTCAAAAAGGCATCTGAGATCGCACCTGAGGAGCCGATAGTCTGGTATAATCTCGGCTATGTTGCATTCAGGGATGACAAGCTGGAGCACGCATTCAAATGGGGAAGCCAGGCCCTCACTCTGGAGCCGGATCTCTTTGAAGCGCTGGTGCTCAAAGCCCTCTGCCTGGAAAAAATGCAGAAGAAGCAGAAGGCAGAAGAGCTCCTCCAACACGCATATGCAACCAGTCAGGAGAAGTTTCTGAAGTGGAAAAAGCTGCAGTCGATGAGCAGGAACTCGCTGGCACCTCTCAAGCCTATCGAGCTTCGCGATGATCCTTTCTTCCTTCCTGAATCGCTCGCGATAGACATACCTGACCCTGTCAACATCTTCCATCTGGAAAGACCTGAAGAAGTAATGTCAACAGTAATGGATCTATCAGAGCAGGGCTTCCACTGACCTGCCTGACCTGAATTCTTTCTTTGGCCTGCCCGATCAGGGCTTCCCTTTCCTCACAAAGAGAGTGTACGGCCCAATGGAAGTCTCCCTGACATAGTTCTCTTTCAACATTTTGTCAGTATATGTTGTAAGATACACTTCCTCAGTCTGATACTTCAGAGTCAGATTGGGGAGCACGATGATGATGTATCGAGGCGGTGTGCGTTTAAAATCCGCAATAGTTTCATCCTGATAATGCCGGAGCATCTCCCTTGCCTCAGGTACCCGGCTGGAAGCCAGCACGATGATGTTGTAGAGGTTGTAATGACGCGACGATGAGTGTCTCATTGCATAGAAATAAACCTGAAACTCCATTCCCCAGACAAAGATGGTATCGTTATCAGCAGTATGAGCCTGTAGATACTCTGCCAGCTTCTCAGCATAGATATTATTGTCAGAGTTGAAGATCTTCTGTGATATCACGTCAGGAGAGTATGAAAAAAGGTAGGGCGACATATATCTTCCATAATAGACCAGAAATATCAGCGAAATGAATATCAGAAAGAGCCTTGCCATCTGCGGAGCCTTCTGCATGATATGGTGAAAGGCAAGAGCTGAGGAGATGACAAGAGCTGGCAGCAGCAGAAGGTAGTAATGCAGATAAAAGCGGCCAGACATGCATACTCCGGCTACTGCAGTCAGAAACCAGAGTATGAGAAGGATGCGGCAGTTCTTTTCTGTCTTAGGTCCGAGAGTCCAATAAAGCATAGAAAGTATCGTGAGAAACACGATCTCATTATTTCCGATGAACTGTGCCCTGAAGCTGCGCAGCAGTCTGCCTGCATATGTGGTGCCGATTTCATCCGGATAGCTGCTGGCAAAGACAGAATTAAACTTGACATTAACTTCATAGAAATCGGTAAGAAGGCCATTCAGCGCGAGCCAGCAGAAAAGCAGAGCCATGGAGCATGCAAAGCCTCCCAGAAAAAGCGCCGCGCCATAAAGTATCTGTTTCTCCCTTCTATCCTGCCAGAGCAGCAGTGCATATGCACAAGGCGGCAGCAGGAAAAACAGAGCCACCGGCTTGATTATGAAAGCCAGACCGAGCAGAAAGCCTGAAAGAGTATAAAAAACTGTGCTTTTCGCTCCTCTTTCATCGACAGCAAGAAGAAAAAGATAGAATGCCGCCACAACAGGCAGAAACATGAACACCTCACAGAATGCGAAACACCCCATAAGGCGTGGAGCAGGTGTGATGAGGCCAAACAGAAGAGCTGCCGCCAGACCGGCACCGCAGGAAGAAATTCTCCTGGTGAGCAGATATATGAAAGGAATGGTCAGGAGACAGATTATAGAGGCAAAAAGCCTGATTCCGGGACCGGATCCCCATCCAAAGAGAAGTTGAGCTGCACAGTAAAGAGCGTAGACTCCGGGAGGCTTGATGTCTACAACATCTCTGTAGAGAAGCCCTCCCTGTTGCATCACCTGCGCGATATAGCCGTAACCACCTTCATCACGAAATAGAGGAACAGGGATAAAGACACTTCGCAGATAATACGAGACACCGATGATCAGAAGAAGCAGAAGCGGATAGACAGCGCGTTTCATCATCTGATCTTCGAGATCCGATCTCTCCTGACCTCCGGAAAATAGGGACAGACTCGAATATTAACAAAAAGGCAGAAGGTATATGATGGCGCAATGGCTATTGAAGTCTCTGCAGAGATGACGCAGCGGTGGCTGCAGATTATGGACGGGATCTTCAACGGAAAAAGCAGCCCTGCAGCTGCTCTTTATCTGCTGACGTAACAAATCCGTGATTACTGCTGATCGAAGCTCTTAATATCAAGCTTGTCCTGAATCCCGTCCAATGGATTGCCCTGCTGCTGCAGTTGCTGTGGTGGCGGCGGTGGTGGTGGTGCCTGCTGAAACTGATAATTTGCTGCTCCTGCCTCCTCGGTTTTCTTCTTTCCTATGCCCCCAATCGCTTCAATACCGTCTGACATGAGTCCTCCTTATAGGTTCTTAATAAAGTTATATCACGGCATAAAGAGCATAAGACTAGTGGTCAGATGTTAATATAGTAAAGACATCGTGTTAAATATTTGTAAACGGCATCAGAAACTGTCGTCAAGTTTCATGAGATGAAAGATGCTGAGAGGATCACGGTCATCAAGACCATAGAGAATCGGTATATCAAAGGCGAGTGGAAGTCTGTCCTCCAGAATCAGGTCCTCCATACTGAGTTCATCTCCAGTCACAAGAGGCGCCCATCTATTGTGGAAGAGCGGATCCGCATCTTTCAGCCTCATCAGATCGTCTTCCACGCTCAGCCGATCACCCTGCTGAGTATGAAGCACTGCCAGTGCAAGAAGCGTTCCGGGATGTCCCGGATCCAGTGAGAGTGCTCTTCGAAATGATTTGAGCGATTCACTCAACTCCTCAGCGTTCAGAGCTGCCACACCTCTGTTATGCCAGAGCCAGGCCTGACAATCGTCGAGTTCTGAAGCCCTTCTAAAGCTCCCGAGACTTATCCTGTATTCTCCTGCTCCCTGCTCGATGAGGCCTTTCTGCACCCATCCATAGATACTTTGAGGCGATGAGCGCAGGGCCTTTTCAAAGCTCAGGTAGGCATCTCCTGGATTTCCAAGCGCCTTTTCCACGGCTCCTCTGGAAAGCCATGACGGCGCATGAGCCTCGTCAATCCTCAGAGCCCTGTTGATATACTGAAGAGCCTGCCGGTGCATATTGCGCAGGTAGAGATGAATACCCAGGTTGCACCATACCCGGGGCATCCTGTGGTCCAGGTCTGCCGCCATCCTGAAGTGAGCAAGAGCTCCATCCATGTCCTGTATGGCGTGCCCGGTGATTGCGAGGCATGTCAGAAGATCCGCATCGAAAGGTGCAATGAGCCTGGCCTTCCTGAAAAAAGAAATGGCTTCATCATAGTAGCCCTGTCGATATAGACATAGAGCTCTGCAGAAGAAGTAGTCAAATGAGAAAGAATGCTTTCCTCTCAGTGACGTGAGCACGCCATGTGCCTTTTCGTAATCACCGGCATAATGATATAGATAGGCGAGACTCCTGCTGAACAGAGGGTGCTCAGGCCTGGCGACATAACCGCTTTTCATGCATGCGACTGCCTCCTCCCTCCTGCCCTCTTCAATAAGCAGCCTTGTTTTCAGCAGACAGAGAGAGTACGAGTAAACGTCGAGGTGATAGATGGCTGTGTAGAAATGCGTGAAGAGTCCGTGCTCCCGTGAGTCCAGGAGGATTCCGGCTTTTGCTGAATTGAGAACATTGGAATCCTTTTTCTCCGATATGGCCTTTTCCAGAATCCTGAGCGCTTCCTGGTGATTTCCACTCTGCGAATGCAGCCGGGAAAATCGATACAGGCCAGTCAGCGAGCTTCCTTTCAACCCGGTGAGCTCTTGATATCTTTCAACGGCCTCTTCAGTCTCTCCCCTCTTCTCGGCACAAAGCGCACTGCCGAGCACGGTAATGGGATCAGACGGAGAAAGAGCAGCGCCTTTTCTGAAAAAGGCACCGGCTCTTTCCAGTCTTTCGAGCCAGAGAGAGACAAAGCCCCTGATATTCCAGTATCGACTTTCCCTTCGGGATATACGCATTCTGCTTCCATAAATCTGCTCCATAACCGATGCCACAACTCTGAGACGCACCTGGCAGTCCAGAGAGGCAAGATAAAGCATATAGGAGAGCCATGAATCAGGGTTGCAGGGATCGGCGCCTATCCACTGCACGAAAAGTGTCTCCATATCACTGTGAGCAAGAGATGGAGGCGCGGAGAATACTCTGTATTTGCTGTAACCAGGGGATACCGGGACAGCTGTGCGGAACTTCGTAAGCATGGCTTCAGCCTTTTCCTTCTTCCCGATCCCTATATTTGCAATGGCTGCAAAAAACCATGCAGCATGGAGATCGGGAGCCTTCGTCAGACATTCAGAAAAAAAGGAAAGAGCCTCGATATGTTCGCCTTTCTTCAGGGTTCTCAAACCCTCGATCAGATTACCTTCCGGAGAGAGTTTTCGAGCCGGAGCCTTTTTAAAGAGGCTTCCTATGGAGATTCCGGCTTTCCTGCCGCTCTCCCTTTCAACGCACGAAAAGCTGAGGATCTCCTCCACCTGCGGTACATTGCCGCCCAGCGCAGTAAAATTGGAGGCGCTCTTCACAGCATCTGCATCAAGTCCCATGGCTCTTTCGAGCTGCGCCTTGATGAGTCCGAGTCCAGTGTTCTGCTCCCTGGAAATGCTGTAGTTGACAAGAAGATATGCATCAGAGACATCGCATGTCATGCAGAGAATTGAATTGAGTGAGGAGATCGTATCCCTTCCTTCTAACGGCTTTATCTCCTCAAGACTTTTGACAAAGGCTTTCTGCTCATCAAGCCAGAACTGCACGGCATTGTAAAAAGTCGATATCTCTTCGCCGGCTGAGTCCTCTCCTGTAATATAATCCAACGCCTGCCTGGCTTTTTGAAAGTATGACAGCCTTGTGAGAAGCCTGGCTGCCTGCAGTGCGGCTTTCTGACGGCAGTCATTGTCTCTCCAGGCTTCGGCATAAAGCCGCATGGCCTTCTCCTCAAAACCTGTCTCCCCGAGAAGAGCAGCCTTTGCAAGGAGAAGCACCGGCTCACGCTTTTTTTTCAAAGCTCCGGCAAGCACTGAACAGGCCTCATTGAAATGGCCGGCTTCTCTGTTGCAGTCTCCCAGCGCAGAATGTATTTCAGACGAGCAAGGTGCGAGAGAGAGAGCTTTCCTGAAGGCTTCAATAGCATCATCAAAGTATCCGAGTTTCTGCAGAACGCTCCCTCTCAGATACCAAGCCTCACTGTTGCGCGGCTCGCATTCTATGGCCTTCTGCAGGCAATCTGATGCCTCATCAAGCAGATCGACGGCAATGAGCGACTTCCCTCTGTCGAGCAGCACTCCTCCCATTCTGGGCTTCAGCTCCAGAGCCCTGCCGTAACTATTCAGGGCATCGAAGTGATCATTCATCGCAGCGTACACCCTGCCAATGCTCCAGTATATCTCAGCGCGGGTCGGCTCAATCTTCATGGCATGCTCATAAGATGCAAGGGCCCTGTCGAAATACCCGAGCTTTGTCAGCGCTTCTCCTGAGTGGTACCAGGCATCCCAAAGACTGGTATCGAGGGCAAGCGCTTCTTTGAGACTGGACAGGGACTCTTGATAATCTGACAGAGCTGTCAGCGAAATGGCCCTGCATATCAGCGCCCTTGTGGACCGGCTGTTCTGCCTCAACGCCTGTTCGTAGTTCAGAAGCGCGCTGCCATGGCGGGAAAGGGATGCGAGCGACATTCCCTTGTTAATCCAGTCATCTTCCGAAAGCAGGTCCTCTCTGTACTGAAGCTCATAATCGACACCATAGTAATCCAGATAAATATCAGCAAGTGCTCTCCTGATAGCGCCGAAACTGTCGAAGCGACTGTCCGCCTCCTTTTCCAGGCAGGTGATAAGAACTGTCTCGAGCTCAGGCGGAATCTCAGAGCGTACATCCTGAGGGAGCTCCGGCTCCAGTGTCAGATGATTGCAGATCACTTCGGAAGGGTCTTCACTGAAAAAGGGGTTGCTGCCTGTAAGCATCATGAAAAGGACAACACCGAAAGCATAGATGTCGGTGCGAACGCTTGCGCCCTTTGTGTCGGAAAAGAGCTCAGGAGCCATGAATGGAAGGGTTCCTGCCATTGACGATGAAGCAGCAGAGTCCAATGATGTCTCTCCCGATGACATGGTTTCTGTGGAATGAGGCTGCGCGCCTTCATTGTCGTGGAATATCTTTCCCAGGCCGAAATCAGTTATCTTAAGAATACCTTCCCTTGTTACAAGACAGTTTGCTGGCTTTATATCCCGATGGATGAGGCCCAGCTTCTCATAAGCATAGCTCATGCCGTCACAGAACTGAATGGAGAAGCGAAGTGTCTCTCCGAGTGTGAGGCGACCTTTTTCGAGTACCTTTTCCAGATCGCTGCCCTGGATATACTCCAGCAGTATGTATGGCATTCCATCGATTAGAAGAACGCGCCTGGCCTGCACGATATGCGGATGCCGCTCCAGATTAATCCATATTTCAGCTTCCCTGATGAACTGTCCTATCACGCTGTCGTTCCACAGGAACTGTTCCTGAAAGGTCTTGAGAGCGTGGAAATCGATGGCCTCCGAGTCAAACACTATATAGACAATGCCCATGCCCCCTCTGAATACTTCTTGGACAGTATATACTGTCTCAACAATGTCTCCGGGAGACCACTCCTTCCTCTCCATTGATGGTTTTGATGCCTTCCTGAGCTCTTCATCCAGAAATCCGGCATCATCGGTACCCGGCACCTCAGACCTGCCTGGCAGACTCATCATGTAGGTGCAGTGGCGTCCGGCATCTCCGAAGGAATCGAAAAGCGGGAGATATGCAGTCCCTCTTTTCACGCATTCCCGAACCGTCCTGTCCACAAAGGCATTGTCGATGCGGCTGCAGATCTGGTCGAGAATCCAGATGAACTTCTTCTCGAGGGCCTCTGATTTCTTTCCTGCGAAGTGTGGCGGCTCACCGCTTGCATCGAAGTAGAATCCCGACGGTGGAATGCGCGTTCCGTCGATATAGAAGAGATCATACATCTCCCTTGTGGCAAAGATGATTGCAGGAACTTCTTCGCGATCTCCCGCGCAGATTCTCACCCCCCAGAGATGAGAGATTTCATCCAAGGAAAGTAAGTAATCACCATAGTCGTGCACTATTTTGATGTGCCGGTTCTCGCTGTGAAGACCGGTCACTCTGGTCAGTTTAAACTCCATCTTAACCTCTTTAATCTGATATCAAAAGTGAAGTGAAGGGTCACTCTGAGACGCAGAAACATTCAATCATTACAGCAATATCTCCTCCGAGCATTGTAAACTGCAATGTTCCGTACTTTGTTTCTTAATCAGATGGGAATATTGAACAATCTCAGTCCTGACAGTTTTCAGATATGTGCCTCGCCGCCGATTTTACCTCACATATCTCCATACAGGTATAATATAGGGTACTGTCGAAGTGTCAGGCAATACAGGTGGAGAGCACCACAGTGCTCCGCACTTCAACAGGCGGCTGAGAAAACCATGAGTGATCTCTACGATACCGTAATAATCGGTGCAGGTCCTGCAGGAGCGCACTGTGCCGGCCTTCTGGCAAAGAAAGGCTTCAAGGTGATACTCTGCGAGCAGGAAAAGCTCCCCTGTCCAAAAACCTGTGGCGGCGCCATCCCCAAGGCTGTGTTTGAAAAGCTCCCTTTCAGCGCCGATTCTCTCCCCGGCACCATAGGCCTTGCAAATGTTCGGTACACCTTCGGTGGATCATCTCTTGTGGAGCGCTTCACTAATTCGTCGCAGGTATATTCAGTGGACCGCTCCGAGTTCGATTACGCCCTGGTCAGTAAAGCGGTGAGCTCCGGATGTGAGCTGATTGACAATGAAAAAATTCGCTCATTTGAGGAGATTGGCGATAATGTAAATTTTTACAGAAAAAACGGCGGCACAATTAAAGGGAAGTTCGGTGTGCTGGCCTGCGGATCTTCATCCTCGCTGCTGTCTCACCATCCTCTGTTCTCGGCACTGGCCAGGAAGAGCACAAAGGCGTGTGCATCTCTTCTGGAGATAGTCGTTGACGATTTTACCAGATCACTGTATAAGAAGTCAGTGCATATAGACTTCGCGCTGATAAAAAATGGCTACGGCGGTATCATACCGAAGACTGATCATCTGGCAGTCTGCCTGTACCAGATGGCGCTGTCGTCCAGGATTTACCTGAAAAGCATGACGATGGAGCTCCTCAGGCTCCTTGATGTGAAAGGAGAAGTAAGAAGCTTCACGGTGAAGAACTTTTATGTATACACGTCCAATAGGAAGCTTGGAAACAGAAAGATTCTGGTTGCAGGCGACGCAGGCGCACTCGCCGATCCCCTCTCAGGAGAAGGGATCCGCCATGCAATTCATTCCGGAGAAATAGCCGCATCTGTCATTGAAGAATCGCTCGAAGGGCGGGATACAATTAACGAATATAGCAGGCGCATCCACAGTGAAATCGGCAGAGAGCTCCTGCTGGCAGGGAAGTTTGTACGCATTGCCCATCTCTTCCCATCCATCACATATGGGGGGCTGATCAACGTGTCAGAAGAGGCTGCCGCAGTGTTGAACGGCTCTCTCTCATACAGTGCTCTGCTGGACCGCCTCAAGAGACGCATATTCAGAATGACCGGCTCTTCCGGAAAAAAGGAGCCGCCTCCCTCTAAATGAAAGACTACCTGCAGGCCCTGCGTCCTCTTGACTCTCTGGTATTCGCTCTGGCATTCATCGCTTCTGTCGCTCTCTCTATGAAAGTGAAGACACCTCGTTATGATTTTCTGTCTCCCTCTCTGCTGCCTGCCATTCTATCTGTAACACTCCTGTACGGCGGAGGAAATGTAATCAGCTCTTACTTCGAGCAGTCCACCGGCAGTGAGAAAAATCAACACACATACCTTCTCTGGTCAGGACTTACCCTCGGGGCGGCACTGATACTGTCTCTTTTCGGCAGTCTCCGCTTCTTCTCTGCCTCACTGCTCTTCGGGGTTCTGCTGGTTATTTATGGAAAATACTCAAGAATGCTGGGCATTTACAGAAGTCTATGCGCTGCGCTTGCAGGCTCGATGGTTTTCCTGCTCGGGCCTCTTTACACAGGTGCAGCAGGCCTCAACTGGCTCCTGATCCCCCTGGCATTTCTCTTCATCACCGCCAGGGAAACAGTGAAGGATATAGAGGATATTGAAGGCCACAGAGAGGCGGGAACAGAGACCATCCCGATCCGATTCGGCGTCAAAACGGCTTTTGCCGTTGCCGATATATGCGGAGCATCAGGGCTGGTTCTGTCAGCCATTTATCAGGCAATGAATGTATTTCCACCGCTCTTCCTTACCTTTCTCTCATTTGCAATACTGCTTTATGCCATCGGCAATATATTCGTCTTTGCCTCTGAAGCTCATACCTTCAGGCGCTATATTGAAATGGTGATACTCTTCCTCCTTTTCGGGACACTCGCATGAGGAGGCGGCACTTAGCCGCTTTACTCTCCCAGCGCCTTCAGCGCTTTATCTGCAGCCTGCAGAAGCGGTTTGGATGAGACAGGGCTGCCTACAGCATGTTTCATCCAATGATCGGGAGTGACGCTCCCGATGGTGCACATCCGCTCCATCTCCGTTCCCAGGTTCTTCCCGCTGATATAATCCTCTATCTGAAACTCGATGATGTGCCCTACAGGGTAGTCGGGAAGATAGAGCCCTGAATCTATCAGATGTGAATATATGGCAAACAGATCGATATCCTTTTTGCCAAAGACATCGGCATAATAACTGTTCCAGACATCTTTTGCAATTGATATTACTGCTTCTTTGAGATCAGACGATGTGGCATAAGGATGAGCATACATCCATCGCCACACACGCATATCCATAAGGGCATCACCGGAAAGCTCATAAGTGTGCCATAGCGTGTCAAGCACCCTGAAATGCTTCTTCATTTGATCGGGCTTTTCAATACCCAGCACCTCCAGGTCTCTGGCCTGGAAAAGAAAGGCGAACGCTTCGGTAAAAGCAGTGTTAGGAACACCGGCCAGAAGAGTTGTATCCACGCAGTTGAGGGAAAATACCTGCTCCACAGTGTGGCCGAACTCATGGAGGGCTATGTTGTATCCCTTGTAGTTGAGACCATTCTTCTGGAAGCGCGTTCTCAGGTGAGCGTTGTCTTCGCGCCTCTCTGCACCCATGGCGTGCCCTGCTCCCCTGGATGGATCGACAGTGATCTTGCCTGCCAGGAAACGGGCCCTCTCTTGAGAAAAGCCCAGTTTGCCCAGAATTGAAGGTAAATCGCGCTGAAAGCTCTCCACATCAGGATATTTCGCTGCCACTATCTTATCCAGCTCGGCCTCAGGGATTTCTGTTGTGGAGCGGAAGCCATCATACCAGATATCAAAGGGCCTGAGCTTCCTTCCAAGCCGCTTCTCTATCAGACGGGCGGCTCTCCGTATCTCCGGCGCACTCATCACAGAAACAAGCTGAGCTTCCACAGCCTCTTCAGGCATCTCTCTTCCAAGCTCAAAGCTCCTCTTTATATGAGTAGGACATTTGGGACAGTAAGGATCCTTCAATCGTTCAGCTTCGAAGATACTCTTCAGTATCTCATATCTCTTACCCGCTTCAGGGACTGCCTTCTTTTCCTTTCCATTTTCGGAGATTTTGTTGGAAGAGGGATTCCAGTCAATGCGATCATTGTTGATCACTTCTTTGGGGATCTCCTGCCGGATGATCCGCTCCATGACCTTTACGATCATCTCCTGCCGAGGGAGGCCATCCTGATTCCTGTATTGAGCCTTCAGCTCATCTCTTAACCCCCAGTGGGAGATGAGGCGGAGTCCCTTCGGGAATAGGCGCTCGCCTTTGTCATCGAGAAGATTGTGCATATGGATATAATAGTTGCTGATATAACTGTCGCCTTTTGTATATGCACTGCTGATCTTCTGATTGACCTCCGCAGGAACACGCACGGTAAAATGCTGGCCGAGACGGGCATCTGCCCATTGTCCCCGGCTCCACGATGGCCCCTGTTCGAGCATCTCTTTCAATGTGCAGGCAGGAAAGTTCAGCGCCACGGCAAAGCCCACCTTGCTGGAGTAGAGATCGTCCCCGACGTGGGAAGATGGCGAGTAGTCCCCAAAGAGATAGTCAATAGGGAGAATGGGACCGATATCAAGCTGAAGTGGCTCGCTGAGTCCGCGCCTCATCTCGTTGAAATGGCCGAATAAGATTTCGAAGTTTTTTGCACATCTTTCACGATACCGGACCCGCATTGCGGAATCCTTAATATACTGGCTGGTGCAGAAAGACGTGAAATCTTCGGAACTGCCATCCTCTTTTCTCCAAAGCATTGCACAGCTGCGGACACCGCGCTCAATGCGCGACAGTTCTGTCCCGGAAGCTCCTTCACCGAGCTTCTCAACAACCTTCTTTACTGTATCATCAGTGATACATTGCTCCCTCACTTCACCTGCCAGAGCGCTTCCGCAGATAAAAAGCGTACAGCAGAGCGATATAATCACTACCAGCATGAACAGTGCAGCGAACTTCTTCATTTCCATGTCAACACTCCCTGAAATATTGTATGTATACCACGACGTTATTAACCATTAGTTCTTTAAAGATATACTCTTTCCTCTGAATGAAGAATGAACCGATCGATGTCGGGAGTTCCCTGCAGATACATAGAGCAAAGTCAGTTGAAAAATGAAAGGAATTTAGTATCTTTTGAGAAATTATTCTATTGCAATCCCGGAAGGCTGGATTGACCGGCTTAAAAAAGTTCTGAGACATTAAATTATGGGCATTGAGATTCCCCGCTTCTTTCCCCGATTCCAGAAGGCTGCATTTATTGACAGGCCCAACAGATTTTTACTGCGCTGTTCACTGGAGAACAGAATCATCACTGCCCACGTTCCAAATCCAGGCCGGATGGAAGAGCTTCTGCTTCCAGGACGCACCGTATATCTAACAAGAGCAGAAGCAGCTACTTCAGGCGCTCCCAGAAAGACTGAGTTTACCGCTGTGGCAATAATGAAAGGCAGTAGTCCGGTAATGCTGCATACTCATAGAACAAACGATGTAGCACGTTATCTGATTGAAGCCGGACAGGTTCCCGATCTCCAAGGTGCCAAGGTTATTGCCGCTGAAGTGACCTTCGACAGCAGCAGATTTGATTTTCTCCTCGAGCATGAGGAGCGGAAAGTTGTGCTGGAAGTAAAATCGTGCACCCTCTTCGGTGAAAAGATCGCCATGTTTCCAGACGCAGAAACCGCCAGGGGTACAAAGCACCTCCGGGAGCTGGCAGCGCTGAGTAAAAGAGGTTACCGCACAGTTGTTCTGTTTCTGGTGCACTATCAGAAGGCGAAGTTCTTCATGCCCTGCCACCACACTGATCTAACATTCGCCAGAACCTTTCTGGAGCTGAAGAATAATGTTCGCTTCATACCCCTTTCAATAGGATGGGATGAAGAGCTTGATATCATCCTGCCTGCCAGGGTGCTCACCACCCCCTGGCAGTTGATAGAGCGTGAATCTCAGGACCGCGGAAGCTATCTCATTATACTCAAGCTGCCTTATGATGCAAAAATTGAGATAGGAAAGCTGAAGCACCAGTTATACAAAGCCGGCTATTACGTCTATGTCGGCTCATCAATGGCAAATCTATCAAGAAGGATAGAACGTCACCGCAAGATACGGAAGACCGTACACTGGCATCTTGACACGTTCAGAATGTATACGCGATTTATTGCGGATCTTCCAATACGCTCCTCAAAAAGACTTGAATGCGAACTGTCCAGAGCAATGCTTTCAGTTGCACAGTCGTGCATTCCTGATTTCGGATCTTCAGACTGTAACTGCCAGGGTCATCTTTTCTGGTTCAGCAGAAATCCGCTTCTGCTGCCGGAGTTCATAAACGTCCTCCAATACTATCGCATGGACGATCTTATGCAATAAAGAGAAAGAGCATATGACAGAAGAAACTCTGATAAACAGCCTTAAGAAAATAGACTTTCTGAACGGAGCTCCGGACCATGTGCTCCAGGATCTGGGGAAAAAGCTCGTCAAAATAAGCTTTGACAAGGGCAGTCATATACTTCGCAAAGGAAGGACGGGGTCGGCGTTTTATATCCTGACCTCAGGATCTGTCTCAGTAATGGCCGAAGATGAGCAGGGGCAGGAGATTAAAGTTACCAGACTCAGCGCTCCCAATCATTTTGGAGAAATAGCCTACCTGGAAGACAGTACCCGCATCGCCTCAGTTATTGCAGAAGAAGCTGTGACAGCATACCTCTTTAAAAAAGAAGATTTCGACGCCCTTGAAGAATCTCAGCCCAGAATCACTGAACTGCTCAAAAAGATAGCTGCAGTGAGAAAGCTTGAGACAGAGAAGAAAATCATTAAGAGAAGAAAAGAGAAGAACCGTCCAACTGCTCAGCAATCGGAACGACAGCCGCAGAGATCAGAGAGTCTCTGGGAAAAAGGCATAAACAACTCGGAAAATATCTTTGAAGCTGTCAAAACAAAGTTTCTTCACAACAGTGAATCAACGAAAGAAGATCAGGACCGTAAGAACACAGCTGAAGCCGTCAAATCCCAGCATCTTCCTCAACAGGACGAGCTGGTAAAAGAACCTGATTCAATAAAGGATGGGAAAATTCTGCAGACAGCCAGAGCGGCTCACGCCGAAAAAGAGAGGACAGGGAGACTTTCCAGACGCTCCCTCTGTCTCTTTACTCTTCAGTTTGCAACCATGTTCAACTCAGGATTGAGTTATGTCGCGGCTCTTGAGAGTCTGACCCATACCTCAGATGAGAACCTCAACAGAGTCTCAGAAAAACTTGCCAGACAGCTCAAATCAGGCTTCACCCTCTGGCAGGCCATGGCAAGTATCCCCCAGGCCTTCTCTCCCTTCTATGTCAGTGTTGTCCGGCTGAATGAAAAGATAGGCAATCTTCCTGAAGGAATGCTCAACCTGGCACAGTATCTGGACAATGAAGAAAAGAAGCGCTCGAAGCTCACAGCTTCACTGGCATATCCCGCCATGATCCTGCTCTCTTCAATCGTGATGGTTGCTTTTCTCATCTTCTATGTATTTCCGCGATTCATGCCTCTTTTTGAAAATGAAGGTGCCGAAATCCCGCAGATTACTCAGGTAATACTCACTTTCTCAAAGAACCCGACAATCTACTGCCTGTTATCTGCAGCCATTATTGCATTTATCGGCTTTATAATATTCTTCTCCTACAGAACTCAGGTTGGAAAGGCTAAAATTCAGGATGTAATGCTCTGCGTGCCGATTCTGGGCAGACTGATCACATCACTTGCAGTCTCCAGAGTTTCGCGTAGTATATCAGTCCTGATAAGAGGGAGCGGCAGCCTTTTCTTTACCCTTAAAACCCTCAGAGCCACTCCTACAGGAGTCGTAAGAGTTGACAAGGCAATAGAAGAGCTGGGTGAAATGATCATACATCAGGGCTGCAGTCTCGAGGATGGACTCAGCAACTTTTCCGTGTTTCCACAGGCCATGGTGAGTATGGTGGCAGCCGGAGTCTATTCAGGCAACCTTCCTGAATGCCTCAATAAATATGCAGAGATGCTCGAGGTACAGAATGAGACCACCGTGTCCGATTTACTGACGATTGTAGAGCCTTTGATGCTGCTGATGCTGGGCTTTGTAGTGGGGTTTATCGTTCTGGCAGCATTCCTCCCTGTTTTCCAGCTGCTCAGAACGATATGAGATGCAGAGCTCGCCTTAAAGTTCCTGATTGGGAAGGTAGAACTGAAGCATAAGAGAGTAATCACTCTCCCTGACCTTTGCACCTTGACTGGTTATCTTAGCCATAATGGAGGCTTCCAGACGCTTATCCTCAGGCATTGAAAATACGATGCTTCCTTCGTTTCCAAGAGAAAAAAGCTTTTTATCAGGCCTGTTCGTCTGCCTGCGTATTATATTTCGATTGCCTTCGCCGTCATTTTCAAGATAGAGCGATACTTCGTCATTATCCCAGTCCAGTATGCCTGACTCGAGGACGGCAAGGTCTCCGTTGGTTTCCCTGCGGGGAATCCTGTACTTCAGGACAGGGTCTGAAGCGCTTGAGACATCATACTGCGTGACCTGGACATAGAGCAGCTCCCTCTTTATCTGTTCGCCGGCGAGCATCGCCATCCGGTATGTGTCGCTCTGCACCTGTGTCTTGTGAAAAGTGCTGAAGGCGCTGCCCTGAAGGAAGCACACAAATACAAGAATGACAGAAAAGATGGACACTGCCACCATTGTTTCAACAAGGGTGAGCCCCCTGCTTCCGCTGCCTTTGGAACCGATATGTGTGCTACTTGTACTTGTAAATATATGTGTAAATCGAATACTCACGATCGGCACCTTCTTCCTGCCAGTATACCGATAACGATATTTTTTTCAGATCATCATCTGCCTGATAAACATCTTCCAGGCAGTACTGGAATCCTTCATTGTCCTGCACATCCAGTCTGCCTGATGTCGTAACATTGCCACAGAAATTTTTCCTGAGCTGAGTCTCTTTTTCATTCATTATCCTGTATGCGATAACACTTGCAGTATGGCGCTGCCTGTTGCCGCCGCCAGCCTTCATGGAATAGATCATGGCGCTTACCAGACCCAGTATGGCGACTGAGAGGATCACGAGGGCTACCATGATTTCTGCCAGTGTGAATGCTCTGTTGCTTTTCCTAGAGATTCGAGACGACGACATATATGCTCTTTCCTGTGTCTGATGTGATTCCGCCTGCAGTCAGCTCATCGAGTGCCTGTTCACGGACCTTCTCCATCTTTCCTTTTATTTTTCTCTCAAGAGATTTCCATTCGTATGATTTACTGGCACCGTTCCATCTATAACGATACGCAGGAACTGGCCTCAATATCTTATATTGAGGGTCTACACCCGGTTGATAGGATTTACTGTCGTATTTCAGGATTGAATCAGGATGCCAGCCTACAGGCAGAAGCATTAAAAGAGCATCATCGCTGTTCATGGCTGTTTCCTTGATGTGAGTAAAATTCATCTTTTCTTTTACCGTCAAATCATCATCTTCTATTATGGCCTCTTCGATATCATCCTCATCTTCACTTTCTTCTTCATCTTCTGTTGGATCGTTGTAATACGTTCTGGCTGTCGGTTTGACAGTCTTCCAGTCTTCTGTCTTCAAAGCCTTGATTTCATCAGCCGTTTTCTGCCCGACTTCAAGTCTGTAAAGCGTATCTGCACCCAGACAGTTGAATCTGCCGTAGAGAGTACCCTCTGATGTCACTGCCAGGTTCTGGATGTTTCCGGCATATCTCGGCTCACCACTGTTATACTTAGGATCGACTTCCACATATTCTCCATCTTTCAGTGTGTAATAAACCCTTGGAACGGCAGGAAGATACTGCCAGTCATCAGATGTCCAGGTGCTCTCACTTACCTCTGAAGAATCAAGCCCCCCATCAGGAAATCTGTATACAGTATCGATTCCGTATCTGTTGAAACGGGCATAGAGGTTCCCTGTCTTATCACAAGACAGGCTGGAGAGATTCCATGCATATCCATCCGGCTCTTCCAGAGGTGCTCCCTCAATATTTTTATAATATCTCCTTGGTGCAGGAGGAAGAACTTTCCAGTTGGGGTCCTCTCCATCCAGATTGTTCAAGTCCAATCTGTATATGGTATCAGGCCTGTAAGTGGCACCTGGATTTGAATACCTGGCGAAGAGAAAATTTTCCCCGTCTGTGGCAAGCTCGTCAAGGTTGGGCACAGGCCGGGCCTGTTCTTTCCTTTCACCTTTTGTGGTATAGAATATATGCTTTGGAGGCTTTATCGCTGTCCATCCGTCGTTCTTGTTATACCTGTAAAGCGTATTGGGACCTCCTCTGACCCATACGCCGTATAGATTGCCTTTTTTATCTGAGCAAAGGGATCTCAACGTATTGACAATCTTGTAAACATTGCCTGTTTTAGTGGGATCCACTTCACCTGTCTTGTCCTTCTTGACGAAGCTGTTATTCCAGAATATCCTGGGAGGCACATCAGTTATCAGCTCCCACGAGCCTCCTCCTACGCTCCTGTAAATAGCATCAGGGCCCCAGGTGTTTCTCCTTGCATATGTCACCGGCAGTGTTGACGCTTTTTTGAGCACCACGACAAAATCCTGGGCTATCCGGGCAGGGCTGGCATAGTTGATGATTCCGCGTCCATGAAGGAATAGAACATCAGAGGTCGTGGTGGAAACAGATGCCCACATCTGGATCTTGTCCTTTCCATCTATACTCTCACAGGGAGTGCTCTGAGTATATTTGGTATCCCATTTGCTGTCAGGATCCTCGATCATTGCCTTCAGAGCCAGGTTGACTCCTCCCTTGGCCAGATAGTAAGCTTTCGTCTTCATGTGGCTGTATCTGGTGAAACTGATATTCTGACTGACCATGGAGACTATCACAACGACAAGTGCAAAGATGATCAGCACAAGAAAAAGGGCAGTCAAGATTACAACACCTGGGCTGCGTCCCTGCCTTGATGTATCTTTCATAAACCACTCTCCTTTTTGAAGAATGTGATCATTTACATCAATTATAGCAAAAGGAATTGACAGGTTCAACCATTATGGTGCCAAGATAATAATATTAACCCCTGACGTGCAAACCCATCCTGCCAGGTTTGATTTCCTCTATACCTTCAGAATCCTGAATATTGATTCTTAGCTTTTCCCTATTACGGCAATGACCGACTGAGCGCACCTTAACCGTATTATGTCAGTTCGCCGTTTTCTTCTTCCAGGAAATCATGAAACTTTGCATCCCTCCTCCCGGAACCCCACACCAAGAGGCACGAGCTTCAGTTCTCCGATTCTTTTCAATGGCACGA